>Ga0325410_1008994_pt1 | contig 10741 bp, 5 predicted proteins | sample PopdelMetagenome_16_FD_206182 | JGI IMG/M metagenome (GOLD analysis project Ga0325410, IMG submission 206182) | Populus deltoides microbial communities from Bellville, Georgia, United States - Xylem-PdIQD-R3 | ecosystem: Host-associated > Plants > Phyllosphere > Stem > Wood/Secondary xylem...
CCTTCCCCCCCTCTATTTTCCAAGTTACGAATCAAATATATGGACTGATTGCCTGGCAAGGAGGAAATGGGACTCATGCATCTCGTACGCTAGTAATGTAAGATGCCCTTCTTCTCTATTTACATTTTCTCTCTCTCTAGATGCTTTAATTGATGTATATAATACTTGAGATTTTTATTTTTTTTAATTATTAGAATGTCTTGAAAATTAGTTTTGCAAAAATCATTAAAGATATATGTATGATAATATTATTCCGAATTTACTCGCTCAACTTGTTCTGTATGTTTTCTCTTTGGAGAAAAGCGATAGTTTTTCTATAGGAAAACACAGTCTTAATTTTCTCATCTGTAAATCTTATTATCTGATGGAACAAATTGAAAAATACAAAATTTCAACCATTGGACTCCTTAAAGGCAACAAGATATCTTCATGATATGAGAAGTAAACCTCAGTACGTGAATAGGCTCAAGAATATGACTAGCTAACAAAAAAGGTGAAGAAAACATTTGATATCAAGATAAGGAGATCTGTTCAATGGTAAATCTTGTTTTCCCGCAGTCAAAATAATCAAAAAAAGACAAAGACAACAAAAGTGATGTGTCAACAAAAGGGCAGGTGTTCTGCTGCCCCCTTCAGGTAGGGCAACAAACACGTATTTCCATTACATTTTCCTACAACAGGATTCGATAAAGACAATGACCTTCGACGATAATAAATGGCGGTTTTCTTTTCAAGGCCCGAAAAATGTATTAATTCACTGTTTGTTCTATTTATTATTATTATATATTTGCAAATGAATACAGCTAGCTAGCTAGCGAGTACTGTTTTGAAGAGGCACAAACCGACTAATTTGTTTTGTAGCCGCTCTTAATTTCCAGAGTACACGTATGCTTGTGTGTGTGTGTGTGTGTGTGTGTTTATTTATTTTTGTTATACATAACCTTCTTTCTTTCTTTTTTTTCTTGTCTTGCAGTTGCAGGTAATTAAGAAGATTTTACGAGATTAATTATTAGCCCTTTGGTTAGCTAGCTGTTTGTCATAAGGAAAATCTCAGTGAAGGCAGCTTATTTTGCAAGGCTAAATCTGTTGTTTCAACTCTTTTTGGAATCATGATATGGACATCAGCGTCGCCATCTCCCACGCGATTCCCAAGAGAATGGCCAGCCTATTCTGGTCTGAAAACCCTGTTACATTACTCACGAGGACCTGATCAAAACCTAACTCATACTTGCTACATTCTTCATTCCTACATGATACCTGCACCTTCACCACCATCGTGGTCTACTTCTCCACCTCAAGTTCGATCGCTCACTAATTCCTCGTCATACCCCTCTTGTTCTTCTGCATTGGATGATTTGATTGGGACTGAGAGTGGTGTTTATATGCACGCCGCCAATATTGAAGAAGAAACTGCAAAAATGGAGAAGCTAGAATCTTATCATCACCAAGACAAGAGAAAACAGCGTTATGCGACGAGAAAGAAATACCCTCCACCTATACCCTTACTTGCAAGAACGGGGAATTTGCCTGGTCATATGCCTTGGATTTTAACTAGGCACTTCATCGATGGAAGGCTGGTCCTCGTAGAAGAGAGAGTGAAGAATCATGAGTATTTTGAAGCACAGAGAGAAAATGGTCGTCTCGTTTTGAATATTGTACCCTTGGACGATAAGATAACATGTTCCCATTTTGTTTCTAAAAATGAAGAGGAGAAAGAGCTTCAAGATGTTGATTCTCTTGAAAAAAACTCAGATCAGGAATTTGATGATGATGAAGAAGAAGAAGAAGAAGGAAGAGAAGCATATCAAGAAATTGAACTTGCAAGTGATGATTATGTTGGTAATTTGGAAGACAGAGTCGCGGTGGATGATGAGGTAACAAATGAGAAATCAGTGACAGCATCTGCTTCCTTGCCTAAATCAAGTTTGAAGAATGGGAATGAGAAGTCTGGAGATCTACGCAAGTGTTCTACTTATGCGGGTAGGATGATATCGGACATTAATCTACCTTGCAATGCTAATGCCCATCGAAATGCTGGTGAATGTATGAATAATATTCATGACCCGGACTCAGCATCTTTTGACTTGGCCAATATTCTTCATAAGATGACCACCGTGGTTTAGCTTTATTGCTTAGCATTACTAAATTAACTAGCTAATTCATGTTCTTGTCAGAAAAGGAAGCAGTAGCTAGCTAGTACTTGTTACTTTTGATGACAGCAGGAGCTGCCTTTCGGTTGATCTGAGACAGCCCAGAATTCTCTATGCATGCATCTGTATAAGTAGTCACATTGCTGAAACTCTTCCTTTAATCTTGATAATGCATGTCATTTCCATCCTCTGTTAATTCCTCGTGTGCGTCTTGTTTGTCACTCCACAGCACAGGCGGAGGGGTGTAGAAGGCTGAGGTGGGCTGTAGCCCAGGTAGAAAAATAATTCAGTGTTCAAAACTCTAATTTACACATAAATACTGTAATTAAATGCAGCAATTAATAAATTCTGAAAAAAAAAATTTTAGTGCTCTAAATTAATTTTTTTGAAATGAATTCTCATTAAAAAAAAACCCTAATTTAGCATTAATATTCCCGTCTAATATTATTTAGGATTGTAAAATGATTCTTAGCAAACAACTAAAACACATAACTCAGTAAAAAATTATTTGAAATATTAAATTTTTTTATTAAGTTTTTATATAAATAATCTATCTTTTATCCAACAAATTGATAAGAATATCTTCATGAAAAAATAATAAAATTATATTCTTTCCTTTGTCTTTAATATTTTAAAAAAATATAAATTTATTTTGGATTTCACTTAGTCGATATATATTATGGTATTAAAAGCAAAATGTTATAAAATATATTAATCTTGGTTTGGTTAAAATTTAAAAAACTAACCAGTTTCCTTGTGACATCCATTAACTAAATCTTGTTAATACATTTATTAAAATTTAATTATTTTATACGGTAATTTATGAGTTTTTATGATAAATTCTTTTATAAAATAGGAAAGATAAATATTAATCGGGAAGATAAAATTATTATTAGCAAATAACCTAAATAAAATACTAGTGAAATCCTAATTAAGAAAATTGAATATTTTTCATTAAGTTTAGATATGAATAGTCTATCTTTTATTAGATAAAAAGAAAATATTGTCTTGTTGAAAAAGATGGAGAACTTCTACTTGTGAACTTGAAAATTGATTTAATTATATCTTATTTTTTACCAACTAATAAAGCATTGCTTCAAATTTAAGAGATGACGGATTTAATTTTCTCCTTACATATGTGTAATCTGTTTGCACACAACATGAGATTGAAATACTACATATAAATACTTCGTATAAAAAAAGTACAAGTCATTTATATCAATAACAAAAAACAGTGACAGTTTATCAACATTATCTGAGATTTGATTGACAGTTTATCAACCAGGTCATTTATATATTTAACTCAATAATAGATTTTTAGTATGAATAATTAAGTTTTAGATTCAGTGATGGGACAATTAAAATCCTTGTACTTAGCTCTGCTTTAAAACCTAAGGACAACTTTAAATCATTTAAAGTTGATGCTATTTACAAGCTTGCTAAGAAATTTTATCATGAAGATTTCAATAAACAGGAAATATATTATTTGAGATCTCGGATAGAGAATTATTAGATTACTGTGATTCATCATAAGAACTTTTAGAATGTGTCTACCATTTCTGAATTATGTTGATGATTAGTTAAAATAAATAAATCACAGCACTATCATTTAATTGACAAGTTGATTCATCTTATTTTGACTTTGTTTATTTTCATTGCCACCATAAAACAAGTATTTTCAGCAATAAAACATGTTAAAACTGTGTTTCGTAATAAAATAAAATATGTGTTTTTAGCATATTTTTATGATAATTTGCATTGAACGAGAGCTTACTGAAGATATTGATTCGGATTCGATCATTAATGAATTTTATTCCACAAAATATGGAAGGGTGCAACTTCGATAGTATAATTTATTTTTATTTTTTTTAGTTTTATATACTTTAAATTTGAATTAAAACTTTATTATTAACTTGAAAAATTTATATATATAAATTAATAATTAATCTTAAAAAATAATTTATATATATTTATTTAATAACCCAAGACAGGAAAAATTCCTGAATCGGCCTTGCTCCACAGGAATCCATAGGCCAGGCTTGAGGTTTTCTTCTGTCAATCTTGAATAGATCCTGTACGAAACTTGGGAAAATTTACGCAAGCGACCAGGTTTCGAATTCAGGAGAATAGAAGGCCGAGCTGGTAGCAGAAATAAACAGATAATAAGGTAGTCTCGGCCCACTTTTGCTTTAGACTTAGCTGCCTTATTCCTAAATTCACAAACAAGCAACGACCACAACTTCTATCGAACGAAGCAATTCCAAAATATGCATAGTTTTTTATACCAATTACAACTCTAATCAATTTAATTTTTTTTTAATTTGATCGTTCTATTAAGATTCTCTTAACAAAAAAAATATATAAGTTTAATAGCAAAAGATGTTGTTTATCACAAAATATAGTAATTTCTTAATAGAATTCATAAGCAAATATGAATAGAAAGACTTAATTGAGAATTTATGAAACTTAAATGGTGAAATTGGTATATAAGATTGTTTGAAAAAGTGTTTTAGAAAAAGATTAAATTTTTTACTTTAAATTAATATTTTTTTGATATTTCCAAATTGTTTTGATGTGTTTATATCAAAAATAAATTTTTAAAAATAAAAAATATATTATTTAAAAATATTTTTAAATAAAAAACACTTTAGAAAATAACAACTACAAACAAGTTTTTTATTCCAATTACAACTCTAATCAATTTAATTAATTTTTTTTGAATTTAGTCCTTTTATTAAGATTTTCTTAACAAAGAACATATAAGTTCAGTAGGAAGCAGAAAATGATGTTATTTATCACATAATATAGTAAATTCTCAATAGAATCCATAACCAAACATGGATAGAAAGACTAAATTGAGAATTTATGAAATTTAAATGGTGAAATTGGTATAAAAGATTGTTTGAGAGTACACCCTATTTATTTTTATATTTCAAAAGTGTTTTTGAAAAAAAATTAAAATTTGTTTTACTTTAAATTAATATGTTGTTGTATTTTCAGATCATTTTTATATGTTGATGTTAAAAATAATTTAAAAAAATAAAAAATATTTTAAAAAACAACCACTAATAAAACTATTATTTGAGATATTCCCTAAAAAAACACACATATAGTAAAAGACGTTGTTTATCACATGATATAGTAAATTCTCTAAAGAAACCATAACCAAATATGGATAAAAAGACTAAATTGAGAATTCATGAAACTTAAATGGTGAAATTGGTATAAAAAATTGTTTGATATTATTATTCTATTTATTTTTGTATTTTAAAAATATTTTAAAAAAATTAATTTTTTTCTTTAAATTAATATTATTTTGGTATTCCTAGATTGTTTTGATATATTAATGTTAAAAATAATTTTTAAAAAATAAAAAATATATTATTTTTAAATATTTTTAAATAAAAACTATTTAAAAAAAATGAAATATTCCCTTAAAAATGCGCGCACATATATTTATATCAAATTAAAAATGAAAAAGAAATCGTGATTAAATTGCTTCAAAGAAGTCAAGCATAGATTCCTTCCTTGCTTCGGTCGTGGCAGACTTTTCCACGCTTCAATATCCAATAATATTTCAGAAATGGAAACAGAAACAGAAACATGTAAAATCAGACCAGACAGCCTGAAGAGGTTGATTCTGCTACGCATATACATATTATTACCTAAAAATGTAAAACATCTCTATCTAATTATATTTACACACGCATCTATGTGCTATACCTTTATTTGTCTCCTCCTTCTTCGTTTTCTTGCCTTACTTCTCAACTTGCAGCAAAGGTAATTCTTGATCAAGTCTTTCTTTATTTTTACTCGTAAGATCCATCTCAAAGCAAACTCTGGGAATCTCCCCAATTTTGTTAAAGTTTATGACTTTGGCTTGATTCTTATGAAACTCTTGATCTGGGTTTTACTATTTATTTATTTATTTAATTGGGTTTGCAGTTTTGGGGGAATTTGGGATCAGTAGACAATGATTGACTTGTTTCTGCTTTTTTAAATTAAAAAAAAAATGCTGTCGGCAAATTTATGTTTCTGTAGAAGGGCAGTGAAATCTATTGATGCTGCTTGCTTATTGTGTTTGAGGTGAGCGTTTTGACTTGAATTCTCCCTGCTGTTTCTTTGATTTATGAAGATATAATGATTAATCTTCTAGTGAATTGTTGAAGTGTTTCAAGACTGTTCTCCTCGTATAAATGCTCTTTTTTCACTGTTGTCCATATCTTGTCGATCTAGTTTCTGATTAGTTGAAGTAAAAATATGCCCCCTTTTTTGCAGCATTTTCCAAATTCATAATTGGTGCTGCTAAGCTGAGGGTTTCTAGATGGGAGGTGTTTTGAGTTTGGTCGGTCCCAAATGCAGGACAAGCGAGTATAATGAGATGTTAAATAATGGAAGCTGCAAGAGGCAAAAGACATCCTCTATTTTTTATGATGAGGAAAGCCCAAGATTGATTCCGTTTCTTCCTGATGAGTTATCCATCCAGATACTTGCGAGACTCCCCAGAGATTGCTACTTCAACCTGCGATTGGTTTCAAAGAAGTGGAAGGCAACGTTTGAGAGTGCTGAGCTGTTTAAAGTTAGAAAAGAACTTGGATTAACAGAAGAATGGCTATATGTATTGATTAAGGATGAAGCAGATAAACTATCATGGCATGCTTTGGACCCTTTGTCAAGAAATTGGCAGAGGTTGCCTCCAATGCCGAATGTTGTTTGTGCAGACGAATCTAAAAGTGGATTTTCTGGGCTTTGGTTGTGGAACGTTGTGGGGTCAGGCATTAAAATTGCTGAAGTCGTAAGGAGTTGGCTTGGGCAAAAGGACACGCTGGATCAAATGCCTTTCGGTGGTTGTTCTGTCGGTGCTGTTGATGGATGCCTCTATGTGCTTGGTGGGTTCTCTAGAGCTACCACCATGAGATGCGTCTGGCGGTTCGATCCAATCTCAAACACATGGAGCAAAACGACTTCCATGTCTACAGGTAGGGCTTACTGTAAGACAAGCATTTTAAATAACAAGCTATATGTTGTTGGTGGGGTTAGTCAGGGCCGAGGGGGATTGACTCCTCTTCAATCTGCTGAAGTATTTGACCCTTGCACGGGTACATGGTCTGATGTTCCAAGCATGCCATTCTCAAGAGCTCAATCGGTGCCCACTGCCTATTTGTCTGACCTGCTAAAGCCTATAGCCACTGGTATGACTTCTTACATGGGAAGATTATTTGTCCCTCAAAGTTTGTACTCATGGCCCTTCATTGTTGATGTCGGTGGTGAAATATACGATCCTGAAACAAATTCATGGGCTGAAATGCCAACTGGCATGGGAGAAGGCTGGCCTGCACGGCAGGCAGGTACAAAATTGAGTGTAGTGGTAGATGGTGAATTATATGCATTTGATCCGTCTACTTCTCCAAACAGTGGTAAGATCAAGGTATATGATCAGAAAGAAGATACGTGGAAAGTTGCCATTGGAAAAGTCCCTGCTGCTGATTATACAGAAACCGAATCTCCATATTTGCTCACGGGTTTTCATGGAAAGATTCATGTCCTCACAAAAGATGCCAATCATAACATTGCAGTTATGCAGGCTGATGTGCAAGATAATTTGGGTTCCCCATTGAGCTCAACTTCTGTTTCTGCCAAGTCCTTGCATGACCATCCTGACTCATCAGAAACGGTTTTTTGGAAGGTCATAGACAGTAAAGATTTTGGGTCTGCGGAACTTGTCAGTTGTCAAGTTCTTGATGTATAGGGCTACCCTGACTAGTGTTTTATTTAAGATATTGGTGCGCCTTAGAACCCGCACAGGTGACCAAATACCAAAAATTGTTATTCGGTGTCTGCCGATAAAGATGGCTTCCAATTGTATTTTTATTCTTAGAACTTGAGGTAATTTTCATGATCCCTTTGAATTGCCTTACAAGACATGTATCCGGATATTTGTAAACTAAAGGTGTGGTACATATTAAGAAGACTTCAAACAGTTTGTCAGGTTTCATTTTCAATGTTGGATGTGGTTTTCTGCACTTAAAATTACTCATGCAGCCAATTTTCTTCTCTGGAGTATTGGACCTGTGAGGTTTAAAGGTGAATAGTAGCCTGTTGCCGTAATATTCAACAATTAGGATGTGAAATAACATCTTGAATTCTTGAGTTTACAATTTCTCAATAATGAAGATTTCGTGTGATTTATATTTATAATGGTCCCTCCCAAATACACACACACACATATGCACACACACAGAATAAAAGAGACAGAATCTGTCCTCGCTTTGCTTGGCCGCACCACAAGATCTTGTGTTTGTTTTTGGTGGTTTCTGCACTATACGTACGTCAAAATCTTTCCTGCATTACAATCTGTAGCCTACATACAAGGGCCGGTTAACCTCGGGAGCATATATACAGCTCTTCTCTCATCAGTTCGCCAGAAGAATATCTTGACTGCTTGCTGCTTTATATGTATCAGCCAAGTAAACCATTTTATTGAAAATCTAGGCAGGGGGGCCAACTCTGCTACAAGCCTTGGAATAAAAATAAAAACTGATAAGAAAAGAAAAGAAAAAAGCCAACTTTGGAGCTAGTCAAGACGCTGGATGGGGCAAAATGCCCCCACTTGCTACAATCTGTTTGTTCATACCAGTTATTTTGTGCAGATCAGCTCTAAGATGAGACAGAAGAGATTTAATGGAAGCTAGGTGAATTCTAACATGAAAAGCGAGAAGCAATATGACCCTATCCATATTTCCATGGGTAGCAGAGGGATTATTTTTCCTCTTTTCAATATATAAGCAAGAAAATTCTAGTCACCCAAAACCATACGAATACCGAATATATTAAGGATTTATTGGCGATAGTGGAAATATATGCTTCATAGGTTCTTTTTTTTTTTTTATTTGATTGTCAGAAATTATTCTTAGGCTAGTTTGTGCCATCGAAACTGAATCCACTTTTCTTGAACCAGTCAAAAACAAATCATCGTAATTAAAAAAATAAAAGTTCACAACTAGTTTGAAATCCAACCTTCCTTCACAAGGCGGGAATCATACCTGGTTGCCAACTAAGAGTGTATTTAGAGCATGTTTGGGAACGCGGCTGCGGCTGAGTTTTTAAAAAATTTGATTTTTTTTTACTAAAATTTAATATAGTTTATATGTTTTGGATTGTTTTGATGTGCTGATGTCAAAAATAATTTTTAAAAAATAAAAAAACATCATTTGCATGCATTTTGGCACGAAAAGTTATTTAAAAAGCATCCGCAATCACACTGCCAAACACACTCTTAGCCTTGCCGCTAAAACACAATTTGTATAAAATTTGAATTTTTTTAAAATTATTTTTTTAATGTTTTAAAATTATTTTAATGTACTAATTTAAAAAATAAAAAGTTATTATTTTAATGTATTTTTAAATAAAAAAGCATTTTAAACACTCAATATTTTCTGTATTCTCAAACATCCACTAAGTTAACATGGAGTAATAGATTCATTATTTTAAGCATATAATTATGAGTATTTAAAAAAATTGGTTTATAATTAGGTTTAAATAACTTTGCTCATATATAATATTTGCATTATCTATCCCGACCTGACTTGACCTATCAAAATTGAATAATATCGATATTATGGATGATAATTGGTTAAAAAATTAATAAATGGATATCATAGATCGAGTGCGGGTTGATATTTTTCAAACCCGATCAACTCAATCCAACCTATACAACTCAATGTAAGTAACTTGAGTTTTTGATATAAATAATATATGTTTTTTCTTTTTTGTCTTTATTTTTTCCTCTCTTGCTTTCGCACTCATGACCACCTCTCATTCTTTTAATTTCTTTCCCTTCTCTTTGTCCTTCATTTTCAAAAAAATAGTAGTTATTCTTTTTGAAGTTTGATTTGATGAAGTGACGATATATTTTATAATTACAAGAGATTATGAGAAGATTTCAAGAATTCATATCGAATTTTTATTTTGTTGTCGAAATCACAATTCCAAAAGTACTTTATTTACTAATTTGTTTTTGTATCATATTACACTATAAGTGTTTGATAAAATGTTTGACTGTGATTTTTGTTTTATTTTATCTTTATATGAAAATTATGATAGTTTTTATGTTGTTCCTAGAATATATAATTTACAGGTGCAACATAATTTTTTAAAATGATCGAAAAATAAGATAATTAATATGTCTAACTCATGAATATATGTAATATTTACATAAAAACTTAGTCCAACCCGATATATTCAACTCGCTTGGATCTAAAAAAAAAAATAATAAATCAAGTTTATATTTTATAAAATATCAAAAGTTATATTAAATATAATTATGGATTAAAACCTAACACAAAGGAAAGAAAAGTAACATTGTTCCACCAATTTGTATGCCAACAAAGCGAATTAACATATGAATTATTAATTATTAACAAAAACATTAAAAGATTTGTGTGGAAACACTTAACATGGGACCATCCTTTTTTTTCATTCATATTTTTCTTTATTGGATATTTTTTATTTACTCCTTTTTTACTGAGTTTTTATGTTTTATATTTAGCAATTGTAGTTTAGTTTTATAAAATTAATATTTTGTAAACTAT
>Ga0325410_1008995_pt1 | contig 10741 bp, 8 predicted proteins | sample PopdelMetagenome_16_FD_206182 | JGI IMG/M metagenome (GOLD analysis project Ga0325410, IMG submission 206182) | Populus deltoides microbial communities from Bellville, Georgia, United States - Xylem-PdIQD-R3 | ecosystem: Host-associated > Plants > Phyllosphere > Stem > Wood/Secondary xylem...
TGGGTGTTTGTAGATGAGTTGAGGGTGGTGAAGTGGCGGCGGCGAAGCATTGATGTAAGGCTTGTAAGCGACTACACTAGTGGCTATGACGCAAAATGCCACTGCATAGACTAGCTGCGCAGGCCAATATCCTAGCCGTCCCCAGGTTCCCATCTCTAGCTAATGAAAGTTGAAAGCCAGAAATTAAGTTTTTAGAAGTGTGTTCTGTGACTTGCATAGAGCTGCTATGTCTCTTTATATACTTATCTTTCCTACAGTTAGGCACATTTATATATGTCAACCATTAGATAGTGGGCTTCCAATCAGAAACTAAGATGAGAGTTGATATGTTGGCCATGATGAAGTCAAGCATCCTGATGAGCATTGGTGTATTCAATCATGCATGGCTGTTTGTAATTGCTTCTCCACTCCCGGCCCCAAGTCTGCTCTTAGGTATTAACCATATAAAAATAAATAGTTATGTCTTCGTTTAAGTTTTATTGTCCACCACCACCAAGCCATCAGGAGGAAGAGAATATATATATATATATATATATATATATATATATATATATATATATATAGAGAGAGAGAGAGAGAGAGAGAGAGAGAGAGAGAGAGAGAGAGAGAGAGTGGCCTCCCAATCAGGACTTATGACAATAGATTTAATTGTGTAGGATATGATTAAGTCGAGAACCGTACAGCCTCCAAGTACTCGTGCAGTCGATCATGGTGGATTTTGTTTTTCCTGTCGATCAAAGGAGAGAAATATTTTATGATTGTTCGGAAAGCAAGACGCTTTATCTGTGATGGCCTCATCCGCTTCCCAAAGGTTGCTCTCCGAATAAGCAGATACGAAGAAATTGAAATTTATCTAATAATTTGAGTTTAAAGTTGTAATGTCTTGATGGAAACTAAAGAAATAAAAGATAGATTCAGTAAAGTTTCTGTGTTTGATATTTTTTAGTACGTAAATGAATATTCAATAAATTCTTGACTATTTATATAGCTCAAAATGAATTTATTTGCCGAAAAAACAACTAATAAAGATAATTCTAATTTTATTTAATAAAATTAAATTAGAATTCAGATCTTTATCAGAACTCAAAACTTCTCAAATCGGTTGAGTTGCTGTTTCAAGGCTGTTCTTGCCACATATAAAGCCTCTTAAATTATAGGAAACTTAATCTCTTTTCCTGTCCAGTTGCCACAAGAGAACTGCCTCTGATTGGCGACTTATAGCTGCGAAGACTCCTCGAACCAGCCTAGTTACAGGAAATTCTGATGCTGCCAATTCTCGGCTGATGTTTCCTTTGCTGCTGATTTTGGTTCTCATTGTTGTAACCTATTTTTCGGTTACTAAAAAAAAATTAGAAAATATAAATATATATATAAAATATTCAAAAGAAATTCAAAAAATAATAGGAGTAAGAAAAGGATGCTGGAATGCTGAAAAAAGGCCAAATTGATTGAAGAGGTTCAAAAATACAAAAGGTTGAAATTTGATAGTATATTTTTGACTGGTGAGAGCCCTGTTGACAAAGAAAATTCAATTTGAGGAAGAAAAGTCCAAAATTAGATGTTTATGGACTCAATTAAATCTTATCTAAGGTTTAATTGAATTTATGGAGTGTTTGATTGCAAGAAAAATTGATTTTTAAGTCAATTTCGGCTTTTATTGGATGAAATTAAAGTTCTTAGGTCCAATTATAATTTTGAAAGGTTAATTTGGTCAAATCAGGGGTTTAATTGCATAATTATTGAAGTTTGATGGCCAATTAGAGACTTAATTGAAACAATCCGAAATCAAGGATCAAACCAGAAGAAAATGCTAGAATCAAGGAACCCAATTATAATTTATCCGGGGGTTTGATTACAAGATTGTAAAAAATCCAAGGACCAAATCAGAAATATCATTTAAAATTGAAAAACGGTGCCGGTTCACTGAACACTGTTCACTGCTTTCTTCATCAGCAACGGTTTCATGCAGCTGGCTGTTCACTGCCTTCTTCATCAGTAACGGTTCCATGCAGCTGGCTGTGAGACATTATAGCAGCAACAACGCTAATTTGTTTTAATTATGGGGCATATGTCATGGCTGTCATCCCTCTGCAAACGTTATCAAGCTGGCCGTTACCAGCACAAGGTCTCTGGCCTATAATAGCAGGAGAAACAGAGGGGCAAATGGAGGAAAACAGGAGGGGAGAACAAGACAGCAAAGAAAAAACAGAGAGTTGATAGCGACGAGAGAGGAAAGAAAAAAAAGCAGAGGGAGAAGGGGGAACAGAAAAGACGAGATAGAGAGGGAAAGAAAAAGAACAGGGGGAAACAGAGAGAGAGAAAAAGATTAAAAAAAAAATACAGAAAGGAACAGAGAAAGAACAAGACAGGAAAGATATGAAAATAGGGGAAGAACCCCTGCTATTCTCCATCACAACCGTACCAGCACTGCCAACGCCATCGTCAGCTCATCATCTTCTTCATCCCAGCAGCCACGCCAAGAACCGTTGAGAGGGGAATACAGGAGAGAAACACAGAAAGAAAAGGGAAGGGAAAGACGGAGAGGAGGAGAACACAGGGGCTTTATCATTTAAAAAAAAGCAGAGAAAAACCAAAAGAAAAAAGACCCAGCGTTGATCGTCTTCATCGTCCCCAGAACCAGTCACCACCGATCCTGCACAGCAGTTTCATCGCCATCGTCTTCATCTGTTTTAGATACCAGGTAAGCTTCACACATTTCTCTTCACGTTGCATTGTTTCTGTCACTGCATGCATTTGTTTTTTTTCATTGTTATGTTTTACTGTTTAAGTGAATTATATTTCACTTTAACAGTCGTTGAGCAAGCACGCGTGAGGAAGCTCACGCGTGACTCTTATCTGCCCAGCCGGGTCAGTGGCTCGGGCCAGTAACCTGATTTAGGTCCAGTTTAAAAAAAAATTCAAAAAAAAAATTTAAAAAAAAGTATATGATTTTTCAAAAATTTTACTGCATTTTGATCAATATTGGTTTGTATTTTTATACTGTAAAAATATAAATTTAGTATTAAAATACCAGATTCTCGTCAAAACATAATAATTTTTTTTTGTTTTCATGCATATGGCCAAGTCTCTTTAAAAAATATATATATAACAAAAAAAATCATATTGTATCTTCATAAAAAAAGAAGAAGAAAGTTTTAGCATGCATTTTGGCTTTAATAACCAGTTTATTAAAGTCACGAGAACTGACCAATATTTCAAAAATTTCAAAAAAATTATTTTTTTTCTTTTAATATCTAGGATTATGACCTTATACGTAAAACGTATTCCGGATATTAAATTATTTGTTGACGTTAGAATGGTTAGGTTTTACCCAATAAGATAAAGATTTCTTTACCGAAGAGAACTTTTTCTTAAACCATTGACGGACCAACAACTAGAAAACACAACAAAACTTTAAATTTTATCAAACAATAAAACAATTCAGGTTACCTTAGGTAGGGCGTATTTGGGGTGCTAATACCTTCCCTTTACACAACCAGTCCCCGTACCCGATCTCTGGGACCAGTTAGGGTTCCTAGTGACCAAAATACTAGGTGGCGACTCCCATTCTATTTTTCCACTAATAAAATACAAGAATTCCTTTTCTTCCCATATTTGCCACATTAGATAAGATTTTGAGGGTGGATGTTTTCACCACGACACCGCACACGTGCGACACTCATCATGTTTCTTGACACCTAATCCTACGTGCATCTTCACTACTTGAGACTAGCTGCATCAAGACATGTTACGTGAGAGCCCACCTGATTGTTTTTGTTTTTTTTGAGAGAAGTCCTACATTATTCGACCTACATTATATCTCTAGTTATAACTCAAAGTACATGGCCTGTCTTATATTTCTTAAGAATATCCTCATTACCTTATCTTTTGTTTGTAGCCAGCTAATTAAACTATATTAATCACATGTTTTTCAGTCATAAGATACGTAATCAAGCAATCTTTGACCAAAATGGGTATACAAAGTCAATTACGTTGTCCCTAATTAATAGTAATTCCTACTGCACTGAAACTTAGTTTTGGTATTGTCTTCAAATTAAAGTAAAAGTTGTTCAATGCATCATCCCGTTTGAACATGATCAAACGCTTTTATAATTGCTAAAATATTAGCAGTGAGAAGAAGGAAAAATAAAAGAGAAGACAAGTAGACTAGAATGAAGCAGTCTAAAGAGGATTAATATATCCTGGTAAAAGAAGGGTATTCACCTTATTTGTTTTTGAGTTAACAAATTATATTAGTTATATAATATAATTTGTAAATCCATTCTAATTATAGTTTTGTTTAATTTTGAATTACCTGCTTTACACTATCAGAAAACTGGCAAATACAAATAGAAACGACGACGAAATATTTTCGTTGGTATATTGAGATGACCTTTACCGATATAATTTTCATCCTTGAATCCATTAGTAAACACCAAGAGAAAAATTCCCTCGGTATATACCGAGGGAATTGCAGTGGGAAAATAAGGAATAAAAAAAGCCAACAGTAAGATGACGTGTAACTTGCACTTACAACATTATCAATTGAATTAACCTGACGGTAAAGTATGTCTGTAAATATACCAATGGTAAAATTCTCTCAGTATATACCGAGGGAATTACAGAGGGTATTACAACGAGATTCAAAAAAGGTAAATCGTATGGTGACGTGGTATTTGTACCGAAAAAATGACCAACAAAATTATTTTGTTAGTAATCCATTGATAATATTTAATTTATGACCTGGTGATCGAACCCCTTCCCCCCTGCCCCATTTCTTCTTCTTGCTTCTGCAATTTTTTTTGCAACAAACACCCACCCCTTCCCCTCAATTTTAACACAATTCAACCTCCCATAATAAATCCGACAACCACAACACTTAGTTTGTCAGCATCCATGTTCTAATGCAAATTTTATTAAGGATTCACTAAAACTAGCAAATCTACCTTTTTTTATTTGAACTCAATTTTAAAACGTTATTTTTTTTTTTGCATATTTTTATAGTATATGTATTTTGTTTGGGTGTTTACTTATTTTATAGTTTTTTTCTCATAGAAATTTGTTGTATGAATTTATAATTTGTACATGTTAGCGGTTTGTTTTAGATTTTGTAAAATTATATTTGATAGTAAATTGATGAAATTTATATCGAATTTTTGACTTAGGTGTTTTGTGATGAAATAAATAATGACTTATTTAATGGGTCCGTTTTGTATTTTGTCAATTTTATTGCGGAGTTGAAATTTTCAATAAATATATAGAAATTTTAATTTATATAGATAATTGATAATGAATTAAGAGTACTATTAAAATAGATTGAATAAGTTTGAGCTAAACCAATATTTTTATAAATTTATTTAGTTAACGTAGTTAATTAATACATGTTGTCATCATTATTTTATATAAGTTTGATATAAGGATGAATGGTCATTCATAGATATATCGAGATTCACTCTAAGGGTTGCGGGGGATGAATTATTGTAATGTGATTCAGGGTTTTATTAATTATGCACTATCTAATTCGAGAAATATTAGTAGAGGCGATATTAGATGTCTATGTAAAAGATGTAAAAATAAAAAGTTTCTCGATCCAGAGGTTGTAACGATGCATTTTCTATAAAAAGGTTTCATGGAGAAATACCTTTGTTGGAATGTATATGAAGAACCATATGTTCCTCACGATACCATAGTAGAAAGGATGGTTGGGTCAACTTCTAGTTCTAGCAGTGTATGGAGTTGTAGATGACAATAATAATCTTTATAGAATATGGTTAAAGATGTGATAGGAATGAATCGAGATCATGCTGGTCAATGTCCAATCATAGATGAAGAACATAATACAGATGCGACCAGGTTTTTTGATATTTTAAAAGATTCTAATTAATCATTATGGGATGGTTGCATAAATCACAGTAAATAATCGGTCATTGCATATGTGTTTACCATCAAGTTAGATTAAGGGTTGAGTGAGGCCAGTTATGACAATATTGTCGAATAAGGGAGAAGCATTTTACTTGAAGGTAATGGGTTGAAAGAGAATTCTATGTTGCTAAGTCCATGATGAAACTCCTTGGTCTAGGATACCAGAAAATTAACATGTGTCCAAACTTCTGCATGTTGTACTACCTTATGGGATGGTTGCATAAATCACAGTAAATAATCAGTCATTGCATATGTGTTTACCATCAAGTTAGATTAAGGGTTGAGTGAGGCCAGTTATGACAATATTGTCGAATAAGGGAGAAGCATTTTACTTGAAGGTAATGGGTTGAAAGAGAATTCTATGTTGCTAAGTCCATGATGAAACTCCTTGGTCTAGGATACCAGAAAATTAACATGTGTCCAAACTTCTGCATGTTGTACTACCTTGAAAATGCATAGTTGACTGAGTGTAGAACATATAGGCATTCTCGTTATAAACCCATAACTGGCAAGGGAAGGACTCTTGTCGCACACAAAAAACTTAGATACTTCCGTATCACACCTAAATTGTAGATGTTATTTATGTCACCAAATATTGTTGAGCATATGACATGACACTATTCACATGATACGGTTAATGGTGTGATATGCACCCTTTCGATGGTGAAGCATGGAAATATTTTAATAGTGTGCATCCTCAGTTTTAAGTGGAATCAAGGAATGTGCATCTTGGGTTATGTAAAACTGGATTCAATCCATTCAGGTCATTTGCTGCTCCTTACTCTTGTTGGCCAATAATACTCATATTCTACAACTTGCCATAAGGGATGTGTAAGCGAACAGAGTTCATGTTTTTTCTATGGTTATACCCGGTTCTAATAGGCCAGGTTAGAATATAGATTTTTATCTTTGATCGTTGATTGATGAGTTGAAACAGTAATGGTCATCTGAGACTTTGACTTATGATGTATCGAGGAAACATAATTTTTTGATGAAGGTAGTTTTGATGTGGACTATCAATGATTTTTCTACTTATGAAATGGTTTCTAGTTGGAGCACGTATGTAAAATTAGCATGTCCATATTATATGAAAAATAATAAGGTATTTATGCTAATAAATGATGGTAAAACATCTTTTTTTGACTGTTTCTTGCTAACGAGTCATAAGTATAAAAAGAATATAAAAGACTTCTTTGTTAGTAGAGTTGAAAGGGATGTTGCACCATCGTTTCTTTTGGGTGAAGAATTGTATGACATGGTGTCGGAATATGATGATATTGTGTTTGATTTTCAATCTGGTAAACAAAAGTTTTGTGGTTTTGGTTTGACCCACAATTGGGTAAAACGGAGTATTTTCTAGGAGCTTTCTTACTGAAAGACCAATATCCTCCTCTATAACCTTGATGTCATGCACATAGAAAATAACGTGTTTGAGAACATTTTAATACGATTATGGACGTGAAGGGAAAAACAAAGGATAACATCAAGACTATAATGAATATAACTTTGTTTTGTCATCATAAAAATATAAAGTTGGTTTATGTCACAGGTCACAAAGCCCAAAGCCAACTTTGCTTTAGACAATAATGCATACTTACTTGTCTACCAATAGCTTAAAAGTCTGTGTTTTCCTGATGAACATGCCTCGAACATATCAAGGTTGATGAATTTGGATGATTACGGATTGTATGGAATGAGGAGCCATGATTACCACATGTTTATGTAAACACTTATTTCATTAGTTTACTAGGATTTATTGCCAAAGAAGATATGAGATACACTCATGAAGACCGATCACTTATTTAGAGATATATGCTCCAACAAGTTGCAGACACAACATACAGAGAGGCTTGAAATGAATATCGTCCAGATAATATGAAAACTTGAGATGATATTCTCTCAATTATTTTTAAACTTGATAGAACATCTACTCATATATTTACCGTTTGAGGTAAGAGTTGGAGGCCCAGTCCAATATAGATGGACGTATTCATTCGAGAGGTTAGAGATTACACATGCATCATAATTATTATTATTTTTTTCTTTGCATAATTCAAAACATTCATTTAATTCCATGCATGTACCTATTTAACCTTAAGAGAAAAGTAAAAAAAACAAGGTGTACGGACTCTCTAACACTATGGCCCGAAACTTGTGGATGACCCGTAGTGTTTCAACCGTTAGATGCTTGCAATTGGTTTCGAGCACTCAAACTCTAGAGTTCACGGTGATGTTAGACCCATAGTTTTGAAACCCGGCCCGAGGGGTTGACCCGGGACCCGACCGACCCGGGGTTGGAACCGGTCCGGGTTGAAGAAAAAACAGGGGAAGGAAAAACCTGGTGTGACCCAGCAAGACCCGGTTGTAAACCCGTTGGCTTTTTTTTTTTACTAAAACAACGTTGTTTTGATTTAAAAAATAAAAAGAATTGACCCGGCCCACCTGGTGACCCGGTCAAAACCCGGAACCCGGGCCTTGGACCGGGCCGGGTCTTAAAACTATGGTTAGACCTTCAGACAACCAAATTGCGTGTTGACATAGTCGAACTTCGTGCTGAGATGGTCGAACTATGTTGAATGCTGATGGAGATGCGATCACATATGAGTGGTCCATATGCTCCTCCTTATTGGCCGCACAATCCCGACAATGACCTGCCTCCTACTCCTCTTCCAACTCCGTCTCTATTTTAGATTTATTGTACTTGAGTGCAAATATTTAAATTTGTAATTTTTATATTATTCTAATTATTTTAAAATATTACTGATGGCGTTACCGACAGACCACGTCCATCGGTATATTCTATAGGGTTGGAAAATAATTACTGCAAATACCATTGCTACTATTATCTCATCAACGAACTTGTTGATGGTATTCTGTCAGTGATATGTTATACTGATGGAAAAACAAAAACACCGATGGAATTACATATGATTTTTCTATTGGTGATATGTTAAATTTATCGGTGGAATAGAGTTGATAATTGTTTTGGGCTTGCTTTGTCTGTCATTAAATCCATCGGTAAATTTATCACTAACAGACCTATTGATAGACCACAAAATATTGATGAGATTTTTTCCAGCGAACTATTTATGTTCATGAGCCTATTGGTAAAATACGTACTGACGGACTATGAATGTAAATACCAACATAAATTTTTGTTGGTAAATCTATTAAATCTGGTAGTGTTATCTGTTTTTCTACAAAATCACCTTATTGAAAAACAAGTATATAACTAAGATTGATTAATGTGATTTAAGAAATAAAAACCTATAACATTGATTTTTTTTATATCATGGTCACACCCCTAAACATGATTAATGGGTGGGCAATCACTCCTAAGAGCATAACCATAGGGGAGAGTCCGCCAACTCAAGATCCCTAGTTGATTGCATATTTATATGTGAAGTGAGAAATGCAAGTTGTATAATTCGAATCAAGGATGTCCTATTTCCCTAGTTGTCTCGTTACTACTTGACTATTACCAGCTAGGTTACTAGCTCACTTGTAAAGATATGTTATTTATTTATTTATTTATTTATATTTTCTCTTTCTTTTCTGTTTTGATATAGTAAATAAATGTTAGTGAGAATATTAATATTAACGGTGATTGCTTTACAAAAGTATAGAATATAATATATCCATGTCAAAATGATAGAATCTAGTATAACTGGACTAGAGGTATTAATTAATTATAGGCATGTCTAATTAGGTTAAAACATGAAAAGAAGAATTAGTAAGGACACACACATATGATTTTATATGCTTTCTATAAATTAGGAAAGACATATAACTTCAAAAGAACCCATTTCTTAGCCTAAGGTTTTGACTTGCCTAGCTAAGATAACGGGAAAAGGTCACAGGTCTTCGCGGTTTGTATTGAAAAAGCCATACTAAGAAATGGTATCAACTTCGAGCCAATGAGTATTAATATTAAGACATTTCAAATCTTAATTGGAAGCTGCCAAGAAAAAAAAAATGTAATGTAGTATAATCTTTTCAAACACAATTACTACCATTACATTGCATACAATATAAAGAAACGATACAACAAGCACATCTTTGTATAAAAGAATTCACTATGGATCCACATTCTCAATCCTTATTATATAGAGAAAATCCCTTTCACCAAATTGAATCGAAACTAGAAATTTGTTTGGAAATAATAAAGAAAGATACAAAAAGGTAAGTTATTTCATGGTCTTACACTTTCAAACTGACCCTACAAAAGGTTAGTAGTGTTTCAGCGGTAGAGGTGATGCATAAATGTGTGGAGGAGGTGGGGAGTGAGTTGGGGGTGGTGGAGATTTATAGTAGTAGGGTGGTGGAGGAGATGAAGATGGTGGTGGTGGAGATGTATAGTAGTATGGAGGGGGTGAGGATTTCACTAAAGGAGGAGGTGATGTGTAATAGTTTGGTGGTGATGAAGATGGTGGAGGAGGAGACTTATAATAGTATGAAGGGGGAGATTTCTTTGGAGGGGGAGGAGATGTGTAGTGGTATGGTGGAGGAGGGGATTTCTTTGGAGGTGGAGGAGATGTGTAGTGGTATTGAAGTGGTGGTGAGGGAGATGGTGGAGGTGGAGACTTATAATAGTAAGGTGGAGGTGACGATTTCTTTGGAGGAGGAGGTGATATATAGTGGTATGGAGGTGGTGGTGAGGGGGATGGTGGTGGAGGAGACTTGTAATAGTATGGTGGAGGGGGATACTTTTTAGGTGGTGGAGGTGAGGTGTAGTGGTATGGAGGAGGAGGGGATTTCTTTGGAGGAGGTGGCGATGTGTAGTGGTATGGAGGTGGTGGTGATGGGGATGGTGGAGGAG
>Ga0325410_1008997_pt1 | contig 10738 bp, 7 predicted proteins | sample PopdelMetagenome_16_FD_206182 | JGI IMG/M metagenome (GOLD analysis project Ga0325410, IMG submission 206182) | Populus deltoides microbial communities from Bellville, Georgia, United States - Xylem-PdIQD-R3 | ecosystem: Host-associated > Plants > Phyllosphere > Stem > Wood/Secondary xylem...
GTCCTAGCAGTCGAAGGCAAGAGATCTATTCGGGCTCGTGTGGACTAAATAGAGGAGCAACACGTGGGGCTCTCATCCTTTTAGATACAACCATATCTGACTCGGTTCACGCATCAACAGGTATTTTCCATGAACAATACTTTGATCTATCAATTATGCTTGAAGATTCTACGATTAGATGTTTAGATATGATCTGAAATTCCGCTTAATGCATCTAATTTTTCAACATATTCCCCATTGCAGTGGCTGTTGTGTCAGTGAAGAATCAATGGTATTTTTTAAATGTGTGGTTTGCGATTTCAAGCTGGGTATGAAATGTGCTACACTGCCATACAAAGCAAGACACGAGTATGATGACCATCCTCTCTTCCTCACCTACAATAATGAAAATGACTACCAGCCTTCCTGCATAATTTGTGAAAAAGATAGAGACCCGAAGCTCTGGTTCTACCGTTGTGAGGAATGCGACTTCGATGCTCATCCAGAATGTGCTCTCGGGAAATACCCATATGTCAAGCTAGGGGGCGTTCACACATATCCTGAACACCCTCACCCTCTTGCTTTGGTCGACAAGACAGAGGATTATCGTCCACAGGCATGCGATACTTGTGGTAAGCCTTGCGATGGCTTAGCCCTTGAATGTACTGATCCTAACTGCAGTTTTATCGTCCACAGGAGAAGATGGGAATGCAAGGAATCATTAATATCATAATTGGATTGCAGTTGTTGGCTTTTTTCTTGTTTTTGGGTTGTGATTGTTGGCAGTTGCAAGACAGAGGATTACTATCTCTGTTTCTATTTTCGCATATCAGATCACTTTTTTTCTCTCTCTTTTTTTCTGAACAATAAAAGATGCTATTTCATTAAGACTGTCCTTGAAGGTAGTTTGTTGTTTCTGTGTGCCTTCGTAGTGACAGAGATGTCTGACGTTCCACCATTTTTTTAGCATAGCAGGAAGCTCTTGTTGTTTCGATTCCCTCTTTACATTTTTGTTATAGATTTTATTATAAATGCATAAAAATATTGTCATATAAAATAACACTTATCTGATTTTTCTTTTACAGAAGAATAAGAATAAGCCACGATCCCATTTCGATTATTTAGTTAGATAAGATAAATCAGCGGCGAGGCAGTTTAGAACCTGATTAATTTTTAATATAGACAGAAAGCCCTTCCGAGTTGAAACCCAATTTAATTATTTTTCAGTCTGATTAACGGGTAGTCCACAAAAAATAATTAATGCTTTTGAAACTTCTAATGCATTTTTTTTAGGGGCAAAAACAAGTAATAAAAAAATCTATCGAGTAAAATCATTATATTAAAATTATAATTATCTAATTAAAATATAATATTATAGTGTTTATATATTAAAAAAATATAAAAAATTTAAAAAATTTAAACTAAATATAAAAAAAATTCTAAATCAACTAATAAAAAATTACAAGATGATAGTTTTTATGGTTTTATTTGAAATTCTTATTTATTTTAAAAGATTATAAAATTCTAATTTCAAATTAATATTTTTATATTGTTTTGATATAGTAATGTTAAAAATAATGTTTTTTTTTAAATATTTTAATATTTTAATAGTTAACGTGGATTGCGATTTCAACCCTTGTAATAAATGGGCTACTCCGCCATGTAAAGCTAGACACATGTACGATGATCATCCTCTCTTTCTCACCTATAATGATCCAAATGACTACCAATTTGTCTGTCAAATTTGTGAAAGTCATAAAGCTCTGTTTCTCCCGTTGTGAGAAATACGACTTTAATGCTCATCCAGGATGTGCTCTCAGAAAATACCGATATATCAAGGTAATGGACGTTTACACATGACTTTCAGACTCACCGATCGATGCACGAATCCATGAATTCTTCTTCTTCTTCTTCTATTACTGTGTTGTGTGTGTAGGTTTTTGGAAGATGAAGAAGAACTTTATTTCTTATTCATTCAATAGATATGGTTACAAGATAAAATAGTAGAGGAGATCACCAAATTAGAAAGGCCACAAATTAGAAAATCAAAATAAAGATTGGATCTCTAGGCTAGAAAAACAAGAAACGGGAGCTTGGTTAATGTTGACATATTCACAGGCATTCACAGTTTCTTCAAGAATTCTCTTCCTATATTCTACCTCAGCACTGCTTCTTGCAACCACATTTTGTTTTTTACTTTGCCATGTAACTATATTCCCTCAAACTTTAGTACAATATTCTAATGTGGATCTTCTATCAATGACTGAGCCCGCCCAATCTGCATCAGTGTATGCTTCTATTGTCTGCGCTTGTCTGGTGTGCTTTTCAAGTGTATGAGAATCCCATAAACTGCTTCAAGATGTTTTGCGTGGGGTGAATGCATAAACTAGCTTACTGAACTCACATCAAATGCAATATTAGATCATGTTTTTGATAAGTAAATAAACTCTCCCACTAACTTTTGATACTGTGTTGTATTCACACTGGATCGCCTTCCTTGTCATCTTCAAGTTTTTGATTGGGATCTATTGGAGTGTCTGCTAGCCTACAGCCACTCATCCCAGTCTCCTTAAGAACATCAAGGACACACTGCTGTTGGGATATAACGATCCCCTTCTTTGACAGAGCAATCTCTATTCCAAGAAAATCCTTAATCTCTATTTCAATGGCATATGGGTGATTTTTAGACTGAAAGGTTTTCCTTCTTTGAGAGCACCTTTTTTAAAGTGAAATGAACACAACTTTGAGTGTATACGCTGCTTGTAAGAATAGCATATGTGAGTATGATTTTGAGATTTGAAAGAATTCCTTGTTTAAGAGGAAATTGGACTTAATTTGTCATGTGAAATGAACACCTTTTCAATTTATGCCCTGCAGAATATGCAGAAGATTTTATACTGTGTTTATTTAAAGTTGGTAATCAGACACCTCAACTAGCCCACATAGATCATCCATTGATTATGAATGAAGAGCAAGAATATCATGGTGAAGGAGTTATGTGCTCTGTGTGCGAGGAGGCAATGTCGGGTCCTAACGATTGTTGCACTTTTGGCAAATTCTTTCTTCAGAAGAAGTGTGCTGAGCTGAAGATGTCATCTATATATATAAAAAAAAGCATCTATCTGAAGATGTCACCTACATGATTTAATGACTTTAGTTTTAGCCTAAAACAAAATTTGACAACAGGCATGCACACACGGGGCTTGTAGCTTAGTGGCCTTGGCAGGCTTTGCCCTGCCTGAGTGTCCTGGTTCGAGCTCTCGTGTGTACCCAGCACTTGAGGGTCTAACTGCTGTGGTCCATCGTGGACTTGTTTCGCCCCCCTCCCGGGTTCGACCCTCTATGTGCATGCCTGTCACCCCCGCGGTGCCTTACCTGCTCCTGGGCTTGCAGGATGTCCAGTGGGCCGTGGGGAATAGTCGTGGTGCGCGTAAGCTGGCCCGGACACCCCACGTGAATCAAAAAAAAAAAAAAAGTGGCCCGTTTTGGAAAGATTTGGGGGTTGTTCGGAATTGCGGTTTGATCGTGTTTTTGAAAAAAAAAATTGTTTTAGCTTCAAATTATTTCTTTTATTTTTGTATCGTTTTGATGTATTGATGTAATAAATAAATAAATAAATAAAATATTATTTTAATGAACTTGTAAAAAAATACTTTGAAAAGCAATCTCTAATACACTAACGCATGCCCAAAACCACATAACATCGGTTTTGCTTTGAAAACAACGTGGCAACTGAATGGTGGTCTAGTTAAATGCATTTTCCTAATTAACGACAATGATTTGTCATCTTTGCAACCAGCGCCTTGTCATCTTCGAAAGAGTTTGGCAGTTTAACCTAATTGATTTGATTTTTTTAATTGATTTTTTCCGGTAATTTTATCATTTAATATTGTGTTTGATTGAGAATTAAGTTTCATGACTTATTATGATTTGCTTTTTATTAGATCATTTCAGCCTCATTACCTAAAAATGGTGCTTAACAGGTTAACTCGAGTTGACTTGACTTATTTTGTATTATTTTTTAATTAGATTTTTTACAAATTTTATTATTCAACATTGGGTTTGACAGGGTTGATTAGGAATTGAGCTTTATGAATTATTTTGATTTGCTCTCTATGAGATTATCTCAGTTTCATGACCAGATTCATGAATTTGGTAGGTTAAACCGAGTTAAATCAGGTCTTTTGTTTTTTTTTTTTTGATGAGGTTATTCCAGTCTCATGACCCTAAACATGGATTTGGCGGATTAACTCAAGTTGTTCTTTATATTTTTTTAATCTCATCCTTCAGCATTGAGGTGATTAGGGATTGGACTTCATGATTTGTTTCAATTTATTTTTTATAAGGTTATCTTGGTCTTATGACTCAGGTAACGAGTTTGACAGGTTAACTCAGATCACTTTTTTAGATCATGTTTTTAGTTGATTTTTTTTCGATTTCATCCTTTGATATTAGGTTAATTGGGAATTAGATTTCATAATTTATTTTGATTTGTTTTCTATACAGTTATCATAGTCTTATTATAACCCGAATCGTATATTTGACATGTTAATCCAAATTAACCCAAATCAATCAACTATGTTGTTATCTTAATATTAAAAAAAGATGCCATGTTTAGATTTTTTTAGTCAAATTATGTTTTTACAGCTCATCCAAGTTATTTTTGAACCTGCAAAGTCAACTGGGTCATGTTGAGTCAACCCCACTTAGTTTAATTTTTTTTACTAAAAAAATATGTTAGCAACATTTGTATATTTTTTCACAGTCAAAAAAAATTTGACTCGACCCATAATGCAGCGCGGGTCAATAATCTAGTTATAATACTAAATGGTAATTGTTGTAGGAAAAAACATTTCGACCTCATAAGCAATATAACACTATACAAATAGAAAATGTACCCCCACAAAACTCGTGAATCGAGGCAACCAAAGTTACCACATCAAACTCGCAAATCGGGTTATTGACTTTATAAAGTTTAATAACTTAGTTTTTTTATATTATTTTTTGTTTAACTAAACTTTTTTTAAAAATAGACTATACCATGATATTGTGATATTTTTCTAATATCAACTCGATAGTGAGATATTTTTTTAATACCATGATAACTATATAAAAAATAAATTAAAATAAATTATCAACTCTAAATTTTCATAAACACGTCGTATAAAAAATAAATTAAAAAATAATAATAATCATAGGGGAAAAAGGGGGTTAAAATGCACACAAAAAACTATGAATTACTATTTGTAATTTACAGTGATAAAGAATGTGGAAAAATAGTATTCCCCCCGTACCTTTTAATTGTATTCTTAATAATACTAAAAGCCTTGGTAAAAAATTTGATGCAATGATTACGAGACAAGTAAATCACTAATATAGCATCATTCATCACTTGTTAGGGTTTATTTATGAAATATGCTATGCATATAAATAAAATATACTAAAGCTTCATACAAATAGATGTTTATGTAATTTTATAAATATTAAATGATAAAATAAATAATTTTATATTATTTGTTTGTGTGTATACCAAGTTTTTAAATTTAGCCCGGTAGTGGATCTAGCTCAAGACCGCGATCACATGTTTTGATCTGGTTATTGAGTCATCCCGGATCGACTCCAAAATTATTCATTTTTTTATAAATCATAACGGCATTGTTTTGGATAAAAAGAATTATAGTCAATGAATTGTAATCAGGTTTTTGACGGGATATTATTGGATCAAATCACTAAATCACTCAAATTTCAACTTAAAAAAAAAAAAATTCACGTAAGGGGTTTTAAATCTATGTTATATATAGCATTGATTTGTATGTATTACTTTTATGCATATTATTAACAAACTCGATTTTGTTAGAAGTGAGGAAACTTAAAAACTTCAATCATGGAGTAATTGGTCGCTTGCAATGCATATCAATTATGAAATAGGAAAAAATAGAGGGAGTTTCAATAATAATTTAATAAAGGGAAATTAAAGTTCAATAAAATCTGATGGAGCATATGCTCATGTACATAATAAATCCTTTCAATCTCCTTTGTTCTTCATCCTGCTACCAGCAAAATAATGAAGAAGCTTAAACCATGTCCTTTCAATTTCCTTTGTTCTTTCACAGCCGCCTTCGTGTACAGTGCTCCCTCGAGAGCCCAGTTGAAGTTTTGATTTTTTTTTTTGATTAATGTGGGTGTTCGGGTCAGCTTGCGTCTACCTCGACTAATCCCACGAGCCCTGAAGTTAACCACCATGTAAACCTTCAGTGGTCATCATATGAGCAACCACATGGCTCGAACCTAAAACCATAGAGGAAGCAAATCCTTTAGTCCCAAGTTCTTACCACTAGACCATCTTCTAGATAGTTAAGTTTTGATTGTTTTTTTAATTTTTATTTTGATACCTCTTACAACCTAGCTATAGTTAATACCTCGTGGGTGATTCTGGTTTCCTTTTTAATTCCACAAAAAAAAAAAAGTTGACGGAAATGGATAGAGGATTCAATTGAGAAATATCTAAAATATGATGACTTAATTTTAGTTAAGCTCATAAGAAAAATAATTAATTGTAAATACACCAGTTAAGATGTAGACCACCTGCTCAAAATCAAACAAGAAACAAAAGTTGATAAATATCATAATTTATTTTAATTAATATCTATATTGATTTGTATAATTTGGTAAAGTTGATATACTTTTCTTGTAATCATCTTTCAATTTACATGGAATACAAGTTTGTTTAAATTGTTTTTACTCTGAAATTTATTAAAATAATTTTTTTATTTTTTTAAAAAAATTATTTTTAATATTAGTAAATTAAAATAATTAAAAAAAATTAAAAAAAATTAAATTTTTTTACGTTCAAAAAAATCTTGATATAACTCGTACAATAGCGTAAGATAGTAATATAAAGTTTTATATTTTTTTATTAAAAGAACTGGATAACAGATCATCCTTTAAAAATAAATTAAATTAGTCCATCTCTTCTCATTATAAAATCTAGAAATCCAAAGGCAATAGTTTATGTAAGGGATGATAAAGGATGCTTATGAGTTGGCTTTTCAAAATGAAATGGTGTCTCTGTAGCTTGTTTGTTTTAGTTTTTTAAAAGTATTTTTTTAAAAAATATTTTTTTATATTTTTTATTTTAAATTAATTTTTTATATTTTTAAATTGTTTTGATGTGTATGGTCAAAAATAATTTTAAAAAATTAAAATAATATTATTTTAATATATTTTTAAATAAAAAATATTTTTAAAATAAACTCATACCACACTACAAAACATCCCCAAATAATAAATTATGTATTTGTTTCACATTTAAAGATTTTTAATCTTAGTTAACATACTTAAATTTATTAATTTAAACGGCAAGATATATCATTTTAAGATTTAACTAAGATTTTTTAAAAAATATATATGATTTTAATAATTAAAAATTTATTAATTATGTACATGTTGATTTATGATTTTAATAATTAAAGGATTTTACCAATAGATTTTTAACGTTTAGGTGCCGCTACCCATGGGCAAATGAGTAATATAAAAAGTTGAGGAGACCCAACTCAAGTCAACGAGTCTTCTTCTCCAACCAGAAAAGAAGGGGGAAAGTGTCTTCTTATTCACATGCTTATATAATATCATCTGCACAAATAGAAGTAGCTTTCCTCATGATCTTCTTCCCACCTCTTCCTTACAGCTAACACCCTTCCTTTCTTTTTGGGCCTCTTTGAATTTTAAGTCCTTTGAATTATTTTTCGTTTCGGCTATCTTTGATAAATGGGAAGAAGGAAGAAAATGCTTCCCCAGCAATTGATTGGTATCCGATCTTAATGGGAAATCACTGTGTTCTGGATCTCGTAGGCTGATCTGTAATGTAGCAGTAAGCTGCTGTAATTATTTAATTAGCCGTCGGTGAAGAGGTCAAGTTTCAGTTCGAAAGGTGAGGTATTGAATACTAGTAGCACTCAACTTTTATTTGCCTTTCCATTTCGATAACATATATATTCGGCAGCTTCAATTTGGCCTGCCTAATTCTTGCCTTGGCTCAACACCTCTCATTTCCTGCTCTGTCTTCTGAGAGAGTCAGAGACATGGAGTTTGAACATTTTAGCCACTCAGATCATCCATTGATCATCATTAATCAAGTTCTCGAATATAGTTGTGAACTAGTTATTTGCTCTGGATGCGAGGGACCTATATGGGGTCCTTGCTACAGTTGCACCTCTTGCTACTTCTTTCTTCACAAGAAATGCGCCGAGCTGCCCCGTGAGATCAAGCGGCGCATTCATCGTAGACACCCTCTCCATCTACTGCCAAAGTCACCATATCGAGGAGAATACATTTGTGATCGGTGCGCCAAACCTTGCAACAGTTTTGTTTACCATTGTTCTTCCTGTGAATTTGATCTTGATATCAAATGTGCTTTTCAACCGGGTTCTTTTGAGGTTGATAGTCAATTTCCCCACAAGGATCATCCATTGATTTTGAATGAAGAGAGAGAATATCATGGTGAAGGAGTAAAGTGCTCTGTTTGCAAGGAACCAATGTCGGGTCCTAGCTATAGTTGCACTTCTTGCAACTTCTTTCTTCACGAGAAGTGTGCTGAGCTACCCCCGGAGATCAATCGGCACTTGCATCCAGAACACCCTCTTGGTCTACTGCCTAATGAAGATATGATCTGTGATTTTTGCAACGAAACTTGCTATGAGAGTTTTGTTTACTGCTGTTTTGTGTGCGAATTCAACCTCCATATCAAATGTGCTTTTCCACCGTGCGTTTATGCAGCTGATCAGGATAAGGGACATCAATTTAGACGCCTACTGAATTCACCTTCACTAAAATCAGTCTCCTTCACTTGCAATGCATGCGGCACTGATGGAGATGACTCCCCATTAGTGTGCACCATGTGCCAAATCTTGGTCCACAAAAAATGCATTTCATTGCCACGCACCCTTAAAACGGTACTGCACCATCATCCCCATATCATCCACACCTATCATCCTCAACAATGTATCAAATCTATAAACAAGTACTGTGGAATTTGCCGTCGGGAAGTTGACACAGAATACGGAGTTTACTATTGCCCGGACTGTGACTTCGTTGCACACGTGAATTGTAGTATAGAATATGGCGATTCTGCAACAGAGATTGTAGAAGAAAACGAAGAAGAGCAAAGTGTGACTGTTGATGATCAATGCATGGAACCTAGCTTTCGCGTTGTCCGTGAGATCAAGCATGGAGAGGAGAGAATAATTGAAGAGATCGAGCATTTCAGTCATCAACATAACCTAATCCTTATTGACAAGGTTGATGATGATCTAAAGTGTGATGGGTGCATGTTACCAATCTCAACTCCATTTTATAGTTGTGCCAGTTGTAATTTCTTTATTGACAAAACCTGCATAGAATTACCCAGGCGAAAAAAGTGGCAATATCACGAAAACCAACTGATTCTTTCATGGAGCCGAGGGGAACATTTTCTGTTCTACTGTCAAGTGTGTAATCAAAATTTTCGTGGGCTCAGGTACAATTGTGCTATATGTCGACTCTCCATTGATGTCCGATGCTTCAAATCATTGGAAGATTCTTTTAAACATGAAGGTCATGAGCATCCCCTTTATCTTCCAGCGGGCGGAAAGAATATTCTCCGTTGTAATATTGCAGGTCGCGGGCTTCCCCCTTGGGCTGCAGATGACAGAGAGAATATTCCCCATTGCGGTGGCTGTTTTGTCAGTGAAGAATCAAAGGTATTTTTTAAATGTGTGGTTTGCGATTTCAAGCTGGGTATGAAATGTGCTACACTGCCATATGAAGCAAGACACGAGTATGATGACCATCCTCTCTTCCTCACCTACATTAATGCAAATGACTACCAACCTTCCTGTATAATTTGTGAAGAAGATAGAGACCCGAAGCTCTGGTTCTACCGTTGTGAGAAATGCGACTTTGATGCTCATCCTGAATGTGCTCTCGGGAAATACCCATATGTCAAGCCAGGGGGTGTTCAAACATATCCTAAACACCCTCACCCTCTTGCTTTGGTCATCAAGACAGAGGATTATCGTCCGCAGGCATGCGATAGTTGTGGTGAGCCTTGCGATGACTTGGCCCTTGAATGTACTGATCCTAACTGCAGTTTTATCGTCCACAGGAAAAAAAGGCAATGCTTGGAGTCATTATGGTAATTGGATTGCAGTTGGTGGCTTTTTTCTTATTTTTGGGTTATGATTGTTGGGGTGAATGGATGGATACATATGTAGCTTCATGCTTATTATCTCTGTTTCTATTTTCGCATATCAGATCACTTTTTTTGTTTCTGAACAATAAAAGATGGTATTTTATTAAAACTGTCCTTGAAGGTAGTTTGATGTTTCTTTGTGCCGTCGTAGTGACAAAGATGTCTGACCTTCCACCATTTTTCTTAGCTTAGCAGGAAGCTCTCCATAAATTCTGCTTTTACATTTTTGTTATAGATTTTATTGTAAATGCATAGAAAATATAAAATAAATATCAATTATCTAACTGATATCAATTATTTTCATTCAAATATTTAATTTTTATTTCCTTAACACAATCTAATATTAAATAAATGTATTTAAACAATATTATGATTATTGGTCGAATAAATGTATTTAAACAATATCCAATTATGCTACCAACAAAAAATAAATAAACTTACAGTTAATTTCGAATTCCTTATCCAAAACACTAATAACCCTTTAATTAATTTACATCTTTATCTTACATGACTAAACCAACCAAAACCCAA
>Ga0325410_1008999_pt1 | contig 10736 bp, 11 predicted proteins | sample PopdelMetagenome_16_FD_206182 | JGI IMG/M metagenome (GOLD analysis project Ga0325410, IMG submission 206182) | Populus deltoides microbial communities from Bellville, Georgia, United States - Xylem-PdIQD-R3 | ecosystem: Host-associated > Plants > Phyllosphere > Stem > Wood/Secondary xylem...
TCTCCCCTCCCAAACTGCAGCCAACCACCCATCCCAACTCTCCACTATTCTCAACACAAGCACTCAAGTTTCTTATACCTTGTACGTGGTCACAATATCTGTTTCTTGTGGATTTTATCATTTTTTTGTAAGTAAATCTATCCTTTTTAGTTTTAACATTTAAATGTGAATTTTATTGGTTTTTTAGTATATGAATTTTGTTAACATATGTACTTGTTTGATTGTTATTTGTCAAAGAAACTTGTAGTATGAATGTATAATTTAATTTTGTAGTTGTTATAGTTTGTTTTAGATTTTGTCAAATTATATTTGTTTGTAAATTGTTGAAATTTTGTTTGAATTACACTGAATTAAATGTGTTGTGATGAAATTAATAAATAATTAATAGCTTGTTTAACAGGTCTTTTTTAATTGTTATCAATTCTATTTCAAAGTTGTGATTTCTGTAAATTTATATATGTATAAATTTATATGTATGAACGTTGATAATTGATAATGAATATTTAACATAAGTGTTGTTTTAGTTTGGTGGATAATGTCGCGGAAAACCAATATTTTTGTTATGTTTTATAGAGGTTCAATAGAAGTCATGGATGATTGTTCATGGATGTATCGGGACTCACCCCAAGGATTGCGGAGGATGGATTATTGTAATGGCGTCCAAGGTTTTATTAATTTCGCAACATCTATTCAGAGGAATTTTACTGATGGCGGTATTAGGTGTCCATGCAGAAAGTGTAAAAATTTAAAGTTTCTGCATCAAGATGTTGTAACGATGCATCTTCTAACCAAAAGGTTCATGGAGGATTACCTGTGTTGGTATGCACACGGATAACTATTTGTTCCTGATGAGAGCATGAAAGAACAAATGGTTGGGTCAACTTCTAATGCTAGCAACATGCATGAAGTTGGTAATGAGAACAGTAATCCTTGCAGGAATATGGCTATAGATGCAATGAGAATGAGTGATGGTAATGTTAGGGAATGTCCAATCATAGAAGAAGAACCTAATGCAGATGCAGCAAGGTTTTTTGATCTGTTGAAAGATTCTGACGAACCATTATGGGATGGCTGCACGAACCACAGTAAATTATCAGCCGTAACACAGGTGTTCACCATCAAGTCAGATCACGAGTTGAGTGAGGCCGGTTATGACAAGATTATTGAATGGGCGAGAAGCATTTTACCTAAAAGGAACAGGCTGAAAGAGAACTTCTATGCTGCCAAGTCCATGATGAAACCCTTCGATTTAGGATACCAGAAAATTGATATATGCCCTAACTTCTACATGTTATACTACCTTGAAAATGCTGAGATGACCGAGTGTATGACATGCGGGCATTCCCGTTACAAACCCAAAACTGGTAGACGGAACACTCTCATGGCATATAAAAAACTTAGATACTTTCCAATCACACCTAGACTGCAGAGGTTATTCATGTTACCAAGGACTGCTGAGCACATGACATGGCACCAATCACACCATGCGATTGATGGAGTGATGGTTCATCCTTCTGACAGTGAAACCTATAAACACTTTAAAAGTGTGCATCCTCACTTTTCAGCTGAATCAAGGAACGTGCATCTTGGGTTGTGTATAAACGGATTCAACCCATTCGGGTCATTTGCTACTCCTTATTCTTGTTGGCCGGTCATACTAACGGTTTATAACTTGCCACCGGGGATGTGTATGAGGCCGAAGTTCATGTTTTTATCTATTGTCATACCAGGTCCGAATAGTTCGGGGCAGAATATAGATGTTTGTCTTCGTCCGTTGATTGATGAGTTGACGTAGTTGTGGTCCTCTAGAGCTTTGACTTATGACATCTCGAGGAAACATAATTTTGTTATCAGAGCGGTTTTGATGTAGACTATCAATGATTTCCCAGCTTATGGAATGGTTTCTGGTTGGAGTACACATGGAAAGCTAGCATGTTCATACTGTATGAAGAACAACAAGGCATTCACGCTAACAAACGGGGGTAAAGCTTCTTTTTTTTACTGTCACCGTTATTTGTTGCCCCCAAATCATAGGTATAGAAAGAACAAAAATGATTTCTTTATTGGCAGAGTTGAAAAGGATGTTGCATCCCCGTGTCTTTCCGGTGAAGAATTGTTTAATGTTGTGTCAGAGTATGGTGATATTGTGTTTGGTTCCAATCAGGTAAGCAGAAGTTTCCTGGTTTTGGTTTGACCCATAATTGGGTGAAGCGAAGTATCTTTTGGGAGCTTCCTTATTGGAAGACCAATCTTCTCCATCATAACCTTGACGTCATGCACATTGAAAAGAACATGTTTGAGAACATTTTCAACATCGTCATGGATGTGAAGGGGAAGACAAAGGACAATATCAAGGCTAGATTGGATGTAGTGTTGTTCTGTAACTGTAAAAATATGGAGTTGGTTTGTGATGGGTCACGGGTCGCAAAACCAAGAGCAAGCTCCGTGCTAGAGAAAAACGCACAACTACTAGTCTATAAATGGTTTAAGAGTCTGCGTTTTCCCGATGGATATGCCTCGAACATATCAAGGCTGGTTAATACGGAGGAATGCATATTATATGGAATGAAGAGTCATGACTGCCATGTGTTTATGCAAACACTCATCCCATTAGCTTTTCGTAATTTGTTGCCAAAAGAGATATGGGATGCACTAACGGAGATCAGTTATTTCTTCAGAGATATATGCTCCAGCAAGTTGAATGTTGATCACATTGAAAGGCTTGAAAAGAATATCGTCGAGACAATATACAAACTTGAGATGATATTCCCTCCATCATTTTTTTAATCAATTGAGCATCTACCCGTACATTTACCGTTTAAGGTAAAAGTTGGAGGACCGGTCCAGTACAGATGGATGTATCCATTCGAGAGGTTAGATATTACAAGAGCTATGTAATTCAAAATTAAATGTTTTTATTTTTATTTTTTTTAATTGATATTTTTTTTATTAATTATATATATATGCATGTATTTGTTCAATCTTAAAAAAAAAGGTTAACAACAAGGCGCATATTGAGGCGTAAATATGTGAGGCCTATATTGTTGAGGAGATCTCAACATTTATCGCATACTATTTTGAACCTCATTTGATAACGCGGATCAACCGTGTTCCACGACATGATGATGGTGGTGAAGTGCCTTCAAGTGGGAACTTGTCAATATTCTCCAATCCTGGACGACCCACACCTAAAAATGCCATGAAGGGAAGATATTTGTCTGAAATAGAGTTCAGATAAGCACATAATTATATCCTATTTAACTGTGATGAGCTGAGACCTTTTATTAAGTAGATGTTCGACTTAAACTTTGTCAAGAGTGTACTATTTATGTTTTGTGATACCATATACTCATATAATTTAGAATAACCTTGTAGGCAACATCGACGATACTTACTGTCCAATAACTCACAGCTGACCGAATCCCAGATCTTTCAATTACAAGATGAACATTTTGCCACATGGTTTAGAACACATGTAAGTCCTATCACAAACTCATTATCTCTTGCAATGTAATTAATTGTGGTCAATATTACATAATATCTGTTTATTGATTATTATTGTATTTAATTTACAAGCTAGGTTTATCAAATGGGAGGTAGTGCTCCTATTTCACTATCTTTACTAGGTCTGGGCCCTAAAAGAAAAATCAAGTGCTATAACGGGTATTTTGTCAATGGATATGTCTTTCATACTGAAGAATACGGGCATGAAAGAAAGACATACAACAGTGGTGTTTGTATTAAGGGATCGACTTCTAGACTACTACAGTATATTGGAAGAGGTCATCGAACTCCAATATCATAGCGAGCAAAATAGAGTATTTTTATTCAAATGCTATTGGTATGACACAACTGACAGAGGAATCAGAGTAGATCCTCACTATGGTCTCGTTGAAATCAACTCAAAAGATAGACAGCAACGTAAACGACGTCTTTATTTTTGCAAAGCAATGCCAACAAGTTTATTACACATACACCCCTTCCATTAGAAAGGACTGATCAAGAGTTGATTGGTTATCCATTTTAAAAACAAAACCCAAGGGTCATGTCGAGGTTGTTCAGGATGATAATGAAGACACAAGTGTGATAGATGAAGTCTTTCAAGCTAGTGAGTTGGTTGAACCATACCGAGTTGCTCCTTCGATTGACTTAGAAGAAAACTTGAATTTTCATGTTTTCAACGATAGTCTTGTTGATGTTGACGCAGAGGAGTTGAATGTTGTTCTTAGCTATACTAGTGGAAAAAAGAATGTTGTTGAAGAAGATGATACCAAAATTGAAGAGTGTGATGAAACTGATGCTAACAATTCAATTGAGGACGAAGACGAAAATTCCGACTAACTAAACATGTTCTAAAGCCTTATTTTTATAATGTAATAATTTGGAACATGAAATATTTATTCTTCTTTAATGGTCAGCTCTTGTTATTGTGCTGTGTGTGCTGTAAGATTGCAATTCAAGATTTTGTGATAGGGTTACACAAAAAAATAAGAAAAATTTATGGTTTCATCGACGGGTACACCGACAAACTATACCCGTCGGTATTTCACAGAGAGTTGCAAAAAATTTACGGGATTGTGCCACAATCACTGACGGAATATCCGTCGATTTTTCCGACGTATTTTACATAACCAACGGATTACGCCCATCCTGAAGCGCCCGCATGTCAGACGCGTGTCCGTCTGCACAACTACCGATGGTGTTTTCGATGGATATTACCGACGGCATAGCCGACGAATTACACACATCCCGAAGCACACGCATGTCAGACGCGTGTCCGTCTGCACAAGTACCAATGTTGTTTCCAACGGATATTACCGACGGCATCGCTGATGAATTATGCACATCCCGAAGCGCACGCATGTCAGATGCGTGTCCGTCTGCACAAGTACTGACGGATTTTCCGACGGATCGAAAAAGTCTGGCGGGATTTTCAAACTTTTTTAGTGCGCATATCAATTAATTTCTGACGGAAATTAATGCCACCAACAACAATTAATTTCTGTCGGTAATGTCGTCGGAAAAATTGCTATATAAAACCCCCTTCCCCTCATTTGGTTCATTTTTTTTCTCTCGGCTCCGTGTCTCTTCTTCTCCATTTCTCTTCTCCTCTCAGTTTCTATTTGGCTTTTGGAAGAGATTTTATTGTTTTGGTGGTAGTTTTAAAAGGTATGTATTCTTTTTTCTTTATCTTTGTATTTTTTTATTTTAATTATGATTTTTTTTTGTGTTCTTTGTTTTGTGTATTGTTTGTAGATAAAATCTTAAATTCAACACACTATTAACGTAAGCATTTTTTATTCCCAAATTTATTTTGAATTGATATAATCTTTTTTAGTTTTGTATATTGTGTGTTTTGTGTTTAGGTTGTTTTGTATAGTGTTTTTTAATTTTTAATTTTATTTATTAATTTTATGATATTATTGTTGTATTGCTATAATTGATATTGTTGAATTTATGTTAAAAATATTAATTTATATATAGAATTACATTTAATTAGTTTATCTTAATTTAAAATATTATTGTTTGTATTGCTATAATTGTTATTGTTGAATTTATGTTTTAAATGTTAATTGAAATATAGAATTAAATTTAATTAGTTTATCTTAATTTTAGGATATTATTGTTTACCTGTCATTGTTATTGCTTGTTATTACATTTTTTATGTTTATGTGTACATGTTAATTTCTATTTTGAGGTCCATTAGGGTCGTGTTAGGAATGATATTGATTTAGTTACCTTTTGCTTCCAACCATGTAATTATTTATAAATTAAGATTCTTGTCTCCTAAAACTTGAAATGTAATATTAATCCGTAAATTTAAATGTATGACTTTAATCTAATGTTTATAACTCTAAGTACCAATTTAACAATGAATGTTCATAGTTGAAATTAATTTTTTTTACTTGAATTTCATTATATGATGTTATTGAATAAGATGTTTTGTGTTGATAATGATAAGTTGGGTTGAGATCCAGGATGACTGGATCGAGATGTGAAATAAAATTGGAAGTGTAATATGATTTTGTCGATAGCTTGGGACCCCCTAGTATAGGGGAGACTCTGTCGAATTTTTTTTAAATAATCGAAGTTAATTGTGTAATTATTCGTATAAATTTGTGTAGATGCGTAGAATGAAATCTACAGCACGTCGTCAGAAGACGGTTGCAGCTAGTTCTTCTAGCAGCGAGGAAGACGTATCATTAGGTGCTGATCACAGCGAGGAATCTACGCCAACTTGTGATGTTGTCTCTTCTAGCGCGGTTTCACAGCGCAGAAGCGGTGTGCCTTCACAGCGGGGTCAATTCACCCGCAAGTACCAGGCACAATGGAAGTATGACCTCTCAATGTAAGTTTGTTTAGGTTTTAGTTTTTTTTATATATATACTTATAACATAATTTATGAACTAATTAATATTATTAATTTTATTTAATTTCAGGTTCACAAACATTGAAGCTGCAAGGGCTATAACATTGGCGTTTAAATCGTCGATAGAGATTCCATTATTTTAATGGAGCCAGGTTTCCAGACATCCTGAGTAGAAACCTAATATCGATGCATGGTTTAAGCGATTTTAGGTCGGTGTTAATTTTTAATTTCCAACTTATTTTTAATAAATGATTTTTATAATTTTATATCTTGTACTATTTTTATTTTATATGAATTATTTATATACACAGAAAAAATTTGAGTGGGATAGGGTGGACAACAATGTTGTGAGGAGAGTATGGGAGAATCACGCGGCAACTAGGTAACATCGAAAATAATATTTATTTTTGTTTTATAATTTTATGTTTTAAATTCTAAATTGTTACTATGGTAGTAGGTTGCATATTTTTGGTATGACACCCAAAAAAATCAAAAAGGCATGCGAGGGATAACGGTCTTGAAGGATGGAATGAGGTGGCGGTTTGGCGGGAATTCAAACCGCCATTCATATCGAGGGAAATATGGACGGCATATATTGAGCATGTGACCTCAGAGCGGTTCTCACGGCGCTCACAGTTCGGCGCCAACAACCGAAACCAGTAAATTCATGGTTCGGTGACCGCGCATACTAGCGGATCCATCCCATTCAGCACACATGCAAAGCGGATAGTAAGATTAATTTTAATGAAATATATCGTTAATTAATTTGTCGTTCCTTATAATATATTTAACTTTCAACCTATTTTTTCCTTACAGGTTGCGTCTCTTAGACGTTAGCCGAGTCCAATAGAGCTGTTTGTAGAGACGCATGTGCGGAGTCAAGATCGTCAAAAGGGGGTGCAGCAGTTTGTGGACAACCATGCTTAGCACTTCGTGGTATGTTCGTTCATTCATTTTATTTTGTAAGTTATTATTTTCATGAATTGCATATGATGATTTAAAAAAAAAATTCAGGAGACCTATAATAGCTGGTTGAGGGAGAGATATGAGAACAATCCTTCGACCCATCCAAATTTCGATCCAGATTTGTGGATGGAGGTGGGATTGTCTGGTGGACCCGATAAAAATCGGGTCTATGGGCTCTCCAACACTACGGCTCATAGTGTCTCAACCGTTACGAGCTCTCCATCAGTATCGAGCACCCAGTTTGAGGAGTTCATTGCCTTGAAACAATAATATCAACAACTCTCGACGAATTATGATGAGCTCCGTCAAATAGTCATAGAGATGAGATCAAAGATGGGTGATGATACTTGTGCAGCTCCTTTTTGGTCGTACGGTCCCGGGAACAACCAGCCTCCTCCTCCTCCTCCTCCTCCAGCTCCGCCGCTGTTCTAGTTTAATTTTGTTTTTTAAACACATTAAATTTGTAATGAATATTATTTAACATTATTTTTATATTTTTAATGTTTAATCCAATTTTATTTGTTTATTAAGCTTTTTTACTATTAATAAATTATTTTTTATATATATATTTTAAATACATACCGACGGCTTTACTGACGGATAAGGTCCGTCGGTATTTCACAGAGAGTTGCCAAACAATTACCAGTCATGCCATAATTACCAACGGAATATTTCCGTTGGTGATTACATAAAGACAGATTTACCGATGGATAATTTCCGTCGGTATTTCACAGAGAGTTGCCACACAATTACCATCGATGTCATAATTACCGACGGATTATCCATCGGTAATTACCGTTGAAAATTCAAATGGATTTCATCTGTCGATAATGTTCCCGCTGGAAAAAAAAATTTTGGCGCGCGCGTATTTGTCTGTAAGACCGTCGGTGTTCCATCGGTGGGTGGTTTTTTTTTTTATTTGTGACAGAATTAGCAACGAGAAATGGAGTTACCGATGACTATTATACCGACGGATGTATTCCGTTGGTGAGGCCATCGGTAATTTTTTCACCAGCGGAACAATTCCGTCGGTAAAACTGTTTAATGGTTTAGTGAAGTGATTTTATATATCTTATTTGAGATGAGATATGTATCCATCCTTATGCATTGTTTTGGTTTATGATTTTCCTACTCTTCCTTGTGTTTTGTCTGTGTCAAAAGCTTGGTATCTTTGAAGATGATTTCTTTATTTGACATTGATCCCTAGTGATGAGCCACTGTCATAAGCACTGGGGTGATGAGCCAACAACATTAGCTAGCTGAGTGTAGCATTGCGACATGGTGACTAGAACATTTGTACAAGCCCAAAGCATTGAGCCATGGTCAAACCCATTGACATCGTTGAATGGTCCATTGAATCTCTTCACTTTAGGTATTGGAAATGCTCAAGGAATGTGAATGAAGATCTCTTATAGCTATTGAGTTTGGTTAGCTTGATGGAATGAGAATCTGATGCGAGATCAGGTAAATGAGAAGTCGGTTATACGGGTCACCACCTTTTCCTAATTTCTGAAGGGTTGTTATTCAGTTAAGTAGTTTGAAATTATGGTTATGATTGTTTTTTAAAATGTTTTTCGTGTTAAAATTTATTAAAAAATATTTTTTTATTTTTAAAAATTTATTTTTGAAATCAATTTATTAAAACAATCTAAAATATATAAAAAAATTAATTTTTAGCAAAAAAATATTTTAATGTTTTATAAACACGGGCCCACCAACTTTTCCAAATGAACTCTAATTAGGTCAGCTTGGACATTAAGATGAGTTCAAATCCAGCGGATATGATTTAATATGTTTTCTTTTTGAAAATTTATTAAAATTATATATTTTTTTAATAAATTCATAATTTAAAATAAACAAATTGGTTATTTGTGTTTTTAAAATTTATATAAAGTCCTCGTGGCTTTAATTTTATTAAAATTATAATCATGTAAAATATAAAATTATTTTTTTGTGCTAAATCATGCAATATTGTTTTTATGTTTTTTTATTAAAATAAAATATGAATTTTTTAGAAAAACTTTACCATATACAATTAAAACCTTTTGTTAATTATTTTTTATCCATTTTCATTACTTAATTAACGCATGCTAAAAAACTAAAAACAAAATGCAACACACACCCTTCCCTTTTCCACTGATCTTACTCACACACCTTACAAATCATTAAAATTCAACAATAATTAAAAAGAAAAAAAAAACATTAAACATTAAACAACATCCAAATTTTAAAATATCAAAATAAACCTTAAGGTTGGGAATAGATTGGAGGAAACTCGGGAACAATGCTGGAAGACCCTGAAACAGTGCTAGAAGACCCTGGAACAATGGCGGTGTCTCTTCCTCTTTCTTCCCGTGCCGATGGTGAATCTCAAAGTTACCTAGAAAGAAAATCAGCATAAGCAGAATCTCATTTTTTTCTCAACGGGTTTGTTTCTTCCTTCCAACCCCCACGGTTGGGCTTCTAGTGTTGGTTTGGCTATGAGTGTGTGTTTGTCACGTTTTGTAACAATGAGGGAGACCATGAGGGAGAGATAGAGGAGAGGCTGGTTTGGTTTGCTTGGACAAAACAACAGAAAAAAAGGTTTTGATGATGGTAATTTCTGGTTTTGGTGGAGATGGAAGAGCTGGGGTGAGAGAAATGGAGAAGTTGTTGTGGATGGTGGAGACAACTGATGTCGTTGATGGTGGTCACTGACCAACACTTGAGGCGCTGCTGGTAGGAAATGCTGGCTGGATTTGGTCATCTTTCTTGATGGAGGGAGCTGGTGAGAGGCAATGCCACTGAGGTGGCTGTTGCTGGGTTTTGACAATGATGGGTGGCCTTCATTTTTGTTACTGCTGACGGGGTTATTGCCATTGTGATGCTTGACTATTGCTGCTTCAGCCGGTGCGGGTGCTGGCGGTTATTGATGGACACAACTCCGCTGATGGTGGTAGGTATGGCCTATGGATATGGTTGTCAGTGGTGAAGAAAGATAAAAGGTTTTTGAAAGGTGAAGGATATGGTTTGTAAGAAAGGAAGGCCAACAGTTGGCCTATTAGAGGGAGAGTAAAAATCAACCTTTTAGGCTTTGTGTGTGTGGTTAGCTAGTGCAGTGGCTAGAAGGAGGAAGGTCCAGCGGTTATGCTGGCTGTGTCAGCGGGCTGAGAGATGTGGCTATCAGTTTTGGAAGAGGGGAGATGCAAAGTCTTTTTTTTTTTTTTTTTTCGATGTATGGGCTAAATAGGTAGGCTCCTCTAATAGTAAATATATTTGTTGTCCATTGATTTTAAAACTATCTACGTGTAAAGAAAAAGTGTGAAGTTATAAATAACTTTTTTAACTTGAAGGATTTTGTTTTCACTTACTACAGCCTTAATATAAAAGATAAAATACAAAAATATAAATATAAATTGCA
>Ga0325410_1009001_pt1 | contig 10732 bp, 4 predicted proteins | sample PopdelMetagenome_16_FD_206182 | JGI IMG/M metagenome (GOLD analysis project Ga0325410, IMG submission 206182) | Populus deltoides microbial communities from Bellville, Georgia, United States - Xylem-PdIQD-R3 | ecosystem: Host-associated > Plants > Phyllosphere > Stem > Wood/Secondary xylem...
GAGCGGTCATTTTGCTTTTGTCTTTACTTTCTTACCTCGTATTCTCTCTATTTAAAGACAGAATGCAAATGTCATGTGGTCTTACCTCTGACATGCCACCGAGGAAATTCTTTTCTGATTTTTTGTTACTTTAAAATTCCCAATTTGGGCAAAACAGTTAAAAAGTCAGCAGATTAAGGTCCGTACGATAAAAATGTAGTAATATTTTTTAAAAAACTATTTTTTTATTTGATAATATAACAACAAAAAAAAAACTTTCATAAAATTAAATTTCAACAAGAAAGTTTATTTAAGATTATGACAATTTGATAAAAAATAAATCAAAATAAATTATAAAGATCAATTCAAAATAAATTAAATATTGAATGATGAAATTAGAAGAACAAAAATAGATGAAAAAAATTCAATCAAAATAAAAAAAATATATATAAGATAGAATTTTAAAGAAGGAAAAAAAATATCAACTTAATGAATCAACCTTGAAACCTCCCGAACTAACTCTTTACTTTGCTCGAGTTTAAAATTAACCTACATGGAAGTAGCCCCGACATGACCTAGTTGACTTGGCTAGTTTAAAGACAACTCAAATGACCAGTAAAATATTTGGTTTGACTTTTAAAAAATAAAGATGATATTATTTTTTAATATTAAGACAACAACCTATTGAATCGACCTGAGTTTCTTGGCATAGCCCATCAAACTAAATGTCAGGATGTTTATTTAGGACTGCGATAACCTCACAAAAAAATTATAAAGATCAATTTAAGATCTATGAAATCTTGAAGGATAAATTCAAAAAAAAAACAAAAAATATTCATTTGATAGAAATAAATTGAATGTCAGAATTAAAAAAAAAAAAGAGATTTTTTTTAATATTGAGATGAAGATATATAATTAGATTCTCCTGAGTTTCACGGTTTAATTTATCAAATTAAATGTCTTGATGTTTTTTTAAACTGCGATAATCTCATAAAAAGTAAATAAAAAAATATAAAGATCAATTTAAAATCAATGAAATCTTGAAAAATAAAATTAAAAACAAAAAACAAAAACTATTCAATCAATAAAAATAAAATTGAATGTCGGAATAAAAAAAAGGGAGCCAGCTCATTTTTTCGTTAATATGAACAATGAAATAGCTGGATTTCCCCTAGTTCTTTTTTCGTTAATAGGATCAGTTGATATATATGTAGGAATTCCAAGTAGTTCGCATGGATTACATTTTTTTGTGATAGAAAGATTTCTGGTGAATTTATGCACATTCCACCATGCATGACTACGAATGAGCCTTGTTAATGTTGTGACAGTGTAGTTTTTATACGAAGGACAATTCTTCATCCTCTATAAATAGCGGTTTGTAGAGATGGAGAATATACCCTATAAATATGCTTGTGCCTTCGGTCAGAGTTTTAATACCATCTAATATAGATGAAAGTTAAAATATATATATATATATATATAATTAACATGAACAAGCAATATAAAATTATATTGCATAGGGTCACATCATAAATTCTAATTTAAAACTTTATTACTCAATTTTTTTTTTAAATTCTCTCCTGAGGTTTACGTACAACTCCTAAAATAAATCCAAAAACCTATATAATCAAACTAAGATTACTAAAATTAAAGAAAAGTTAATAAAATTCCTAAACAAAATAGAAAAAATAAAAATAACTAAAAAAAAGTAATTTTTATTAAAAACCTTCTGCATCAGTCTCACTGGGTTGAATTAAAACTTACCAGTGAATTTAAATTAATTTTGCCTCAATCTTGTGGATTTCTATCAAGGCTCTTCAACCCCCTTTTTTTAGACTTATAACAATTTTAGATATCAACTTCAGCTTCTTCATGTTAAATTTTATATAGGGCACATTAATTAACTGACTTCTAGAGTAATGAATTGCAAACCTCACTTCATTCATCAACATGTGTTGTGTTGTAACTCATTCCCCCTCATCTCGACGAGAGAATGTGAATTTATGTTAAGACAAATCCCTAATCCATTCAGTTAGATGTTGGTGCTATCAGTGAAATCTCGGTGCTTCAATAGATAATTTTTGAAAATATTCAAAAAATATTATCAATTGAAATCTTTCAAAATAATAATAAATTTGTTCAAACAAACATTTTTAAAGTTATTGTCACACATATGTGACATCACGACGATCATCATTCTCGATCAGGATTTTGATGTGGTGTTGAAAAAATAAGGAATTGTTGTTCTTTTTATGGTTTAAAAAGGTTTAGAGTTTCTACCTGATATTTTAATCACTAGGAACTCTAACCAGTCTTTAGAGTTTGGATAAGGAGACTGATTATGTATAAGGAGAATAATATCACATTTAGTACACCTTACCTAGTGTCATAATTCAATTTTTAACAACACAAATTTAAAAAAAAAAGAGAAAAATGAAAATGAATGAAGAATAATTTGAAATTTGGGTCAAGACAATATATACTGGAAGTTTCAAGGACTAATCAAGGTGGATTTATAAATTTTGGATTCAATTTTGATAAAAATTAAAAGAATTAATAAGTTTGGGGACTTAATTAAACTTTGAATTAGTTTAATTAATGAATCAAGAGTTTAATTGAAGATTTGATTAGATTGAATACTTAATTAAACTTTGAATTAGTTTAATTAATGAAATCAGGGGTTTAGTTAAAGAAATATCAAAGTTTAAGGTCAATTTAGATCTAAATTACAAGAAATTAAATTCTAGAGACCAAATTGAATAGACGCTGATACTTAAAGCGGAAAATTGAAGAATAACCCTTAGTCCAAAATGACGTCGTTTTACATTTCTTGTTTCATCATCTTCTTCCTCTAGAAACAGAGGAAACGAACTGCAAAGAAAAAAAGGAAATGCTGCCCAGAAGGTGTCAACTCAACCCAGGAAAAATGTAGACCATTCGGTCTTCCACAGTTCCTAAACCAATCAGGTCTCCCTCAATGCACAGCTGGAGTTTGGATCAAAACCTATCACCAACAGTCCAATCGTGGCGGGACTGTTGGTGTCCGAGTCCTTACTGGAAACCAACTCCCCAGCCATGCTTATCAGGAGGAGAGACGTGGGCTGAGGCAGAGAAGGAGGATCCCTATAAATACAAAGGAAATCAACTTTCGCAGGGGACAAGAACAAAAAAAAAAGGAGAAACGAATGAAAAGAAAGACAGGAAAAAAAGAGAGAAAAAAACGAGTAAGGGAACAAGAAAAAAGAAGTAGAACAAGAACAGGGAGAGAAGGAGAGGACCCAGAGAACACAAAAAGGGCAAGAGACAAACGAAAAACGAGATAGGACATCGTCAGGCCAGATCGTCACCATCGTCTTCGTCTCTAGCCTTCAGCACCAAGTAAGTCCCTCCTCTTTTTCCCTGCTTTGCCATTTTAATTAGTTGTTCACTGTGCAAGCATGCGTGAATTAATTCATGCATGCCCGCTGCAGACATAACCGGGTCGCTAGCTCAGGCCAGGTAACAGATGAGGCCGGCTGGGTTGATCTCAGCCGTACAGCTAGGATACATCCAGTCAAAGTTTTTAAACCCGGCTCGGTGGCCGGCCCTGTCCAAGGCCCGGGTTTCGGGTTTTGACCGGGTCGGCCGGGTCAATTCCTATTTTTAAAAAAAATTCAAAACGGCATCGTTTTAGTAAAAAAAAAATTCAACGGGTTGCAACCGGGTTTTTGACCGGGTTTTGCCGGGTCAACCGGGTCATGGCTTATGCTATTTTTTCATCAACACGGCCCAGTTTTAGCCCCGGGTCGGCCGGGTCCTGGATCGACCCTCCGAGCCGGGCCGGGTTTCAAAACACTGTATCCCGTTCACACACACACACACACACACGCACATATATTATGGATTTGTTCACTAGTATTAGAGTCAAGAGTACTGTATTTTTTGGGTTGCTCAATATTTTCCAACACCGAAATTGGAAATATTCATAGGCAAATATCCACTTACACCAAAGTTAAAAACATTATGGAAAGACCAGAAGAATGGAACAAAAACAAACTATTAGCAATTTTAGATAAGACCAGCAATGTAGCATGTCTTATGTAAGACGTTTAAGGGGTGAAAGTATCTTCATTTTTGTGTAACTAGTCCTGTACCATAGAATCTCTGTTGACCAGTTAGAATTCCTAGTGACCATAATATTTGGTGACGACTTTTTAAACGAGACCTTTCCCCAAAAAATAAAATGTCAGATATCTATTCTTTTCGTACATTTAAATTTTTACAGATCATCGCGATGTCTGGGTGTGACACCTAGAGTAAGCTACATTGCTTATTTTTATGATTACTAAGGCTCTATTGTGTTTTTCTAATTATTGGTCTGTCTATTCATTCAAGCAGGTTCACCCTATTAGAGTGAACCATGGATTTACAATCAAACCTTATTATTCAAAAGCCTAAATATTTTTTATTTCTTTTAATATCAAGAATACATCTTAAGTATAAGTTTATAATCCTTAAATATTAAAAGTGAAAAAATGATAGAAAATGAGATGTTCATGGACTTAATATGCCTTCTATAATATTGGAATACGTCTTACGTATAAGTTTATAAACTCTAATATTAAAAATAAACAAATTGATTGTTTGGTATTTTTGAAATTTAAGATAAGTTCTCGTGACTTTAATAATCTTGTTATTAAATCCATGATGCATACAAAATATAAAAACTATTTTTTTTGGTATTTTCAAGAAATACTTAATCATGCAAATATTTTTTTTATCTTATTCCCTTTCTCTTTTATATTTTTTATTATGTTTTTAATTAAAAATGTAAAATATGTATTCTTAAAGAAACTTGGCCATATGCAATTAAAATATTTTATTAATTAAAAAATTTATCCTTTTTTTTTACCATTTATTTAACACATGAATGAGATAAAAGAAAAAATAAAAATACAAACCTACAATCATCCTTTTTTACCCACACATCCTTTTTTTTCCACTATTTTACTCACACACCCTACAATCATATTTTTTACAAACCATTAAAATTCAAAAATAATTAAAAAAACATATTAAACATCATTCAAATTCCAAAATGGACCTTTCAAAGGTTGGGAATAAATTGGAGAAGTTTCTGAAAAATCAGGAACAGTGTTGAAAGACCTTATAATAATGGTGACACATGTGCCCCACGCGTCGTCGCCACCGTCGGTGAGTGGGCTCATATGCCATTGCCGGTGAGGATAAAAAAATGGTGGATCTTAAACTGCTTTTCCCCCTCTTTCTTTCGATACTTGCGATGAAGGCCATCGTTTCTTGCAAAACAAATAAAAATTCACTTCGACATAGATTTTTAAGTTTAATGGTTTGTTTCCTTCCTTCTTTCTTAGATTTGCTTTCTCCCTTCTGATATCCTCTTCTTCTTCACAGTTATTTGCTATTATGGCAGTGGGTTGGTATTGACACAACACCATAAATCAAAGATGTGGATGTTGATTTCTGCCAATAAAAGAGAGATGAAAAGAAGTTATTGGTCTTAGTTTTTTTCTTGTAGGTATGAGTGCTGGTGTACGGAAACTAGGAGTGGTGGATGATTGATGATTGATGGTTGATGATGGCTGAGTGTTTAGGGCTGTAAGGAAAAGGAAATAGGTATGTAGAGGTTGGTTTGATTTAGGTGATTTGGGACTGATTTTCGATGGCAGGTAGTTGGTGATGATTGTGCTAATGGAGAAAGTTGTTATGATGGTTTAAGGTTTTGTGGGTTGTTGTGATAGTGGGAGGATAAAGGAAATCATTTATGGCTGGCGTTGGGATGGTCAAATAAGTGGAGGAAATGGGTCTCGATTTGGGTTTTCTCATGGTGGAGAGAGAGACCGCCATTTCCAACGATGAGAGAAAAAACAAAAGGGTTACTCGCATTGAGATAAAGACGCTGGTGTGTTAAAGGAGGTGGCATGGTGTGCTGGGCAATGAGGAAGGGAGATGGATAATCGAGTGTTTTATGCTTTAGGCTGAGATAGAGTAAGAGTGGCTGGTGATTTTTCTTAATGTATCCAAGTTGGTAGAAGATGATGTGTATAATAAAGGAGAGATAGGTGAAGATGAGTGTTTTATTTTTGTGTATGACTAATGGCTAGTTTTTTTTTTTTTAAAAAAAAAAGGAAAGATAGGTTTGTTAGGGTTTTTTTATGTGAGAGAGTAGCTCTTTTTTTTACTTGTGTATTCTTCTCATCCCCTTTCTTAGGTTATCATTTTGTTTATAGCATTTTTTTTTAAGTGTGCATAACCACTTATTTCTTTCAAATTTAATTTCTAAAATTGTTCACGCTCATCTACTATTTTCTTGATTTCTTTAAAATCTTCTACCACCATTTGGCTTCTAATTTTTTTTAAATATCATTTTTTTAAAACAACACTATACAATTCAAAACTTTTTTAAAACAATACCCTTTCCTATTATTTCTTAATTACATTTTAATCACTTAAATCTTTCCTTTTTATGTTTGATTGATTATTATCTTTTTTTTATTAACTTTTTTTATAAAAAAAATATCAGTACAAAAACAATAAGCAAAATTGTCAAAAATTATGAAATGACTAGAAATTGGCCAAATCATGTCAAAAACATATATTTTTTTAATATTTTTGTATTTTTATGTATTGTTTGGAAAATATTTGAAAACAATGGTAAAAAATTGGATTATGATAATTTTCCTCTCTTTATAATACTTATTGTATAAATTCCTGTAAGGGATTTTATAAAGTAAATATGTAAAGAAAAGGTGTGAAAGTTCTCCTAAGTTAGGTGAAAAATCCATTTGGTTTTGATATTAACAAATCAAAAGATGGTTACTCATGTAGATGTTTCAACACTCAATTATTTTAAAAACTAAGAATTTCCTCTTTGTTTTCAAAAATAGCGTAGGTATTTAGGCAATTTGCTTGTTGTGAAAGAATATTCAATATTATTTCACGAATGATTTGTGATCGGGTAACCTACCTGTGATGGTTGATTTTCTTGGCATTTCTTGATGGTATGGTTGACACCTGTCATTCTTGATTACAGGGTTGATTTCTTTAGAGCTTTATAATTGAAGGGTTGACACATATCCTTCTTGATGGTAGTGTTGGACATACTGATTACAGGGTTGATTTCTTTGGTATTTTTGGATTGCAAGGTTGACACATATCCTTTCTAATAACAGTGTTAGACTTCATGATTGCAAGGTTGAATTTTCTTTTCCTAATGGTAGGGTTGGACTTCTTTATGGTAGGGTCGAATTCCTAATAACATAGTTCAAATTTTTCTTTCCTAATAGTAGGGTTGGACTTCTTGATAGCACAGTTAAAAATTAAGAATTTCTGATAAAAGGGTTAAAATCTCCTTGATATGATAACTTTTTTATTGAATTTAATTCATTGAAGCCTTATTAAAATTCATTAAGGATTTTTCCTAAAGAATTTGTACAAAACATTATACAATGATTTGAGATCAGATGGCATGCATACACCTTACCTGGTTTAAAATATAAACCCTCCCTTTCTTTACCATCTTTTTATTGCTTGATGGACATGGTTTGTAATTTTTTAGAGGAGTTTTCTTGATTCCTCAACTCATTCAAGTTTTATCTGTGTGATAAATACATTTGACTAGCTCTTTATTGTGTAGCCTAGACTTTAGACAATATATGAAGCTTTACTTAATTGATCATTTCTTGAAAAGTGACAAACTGACTCTTAACTATGATGTTTCCCCTGGTTGGATGCTGCCTTTTCTAGTAGTTCATTTTTTTCATTGATGAAAGGGTTTGTTATCACCGATTTGGCCTCTTGCTTCCAACCCACTCAAATGGCTTATGAGTCCTTTTTCATAGTTTTGGCAATTGTACATAACCCAACTTTTTTAATTGTTCACCATGACCCATTTGTTTGCTGAAAATTTTCTATTATACTAATCAATTTAAGAGGATCATCCATTACCTCTTAATCTAACATCATTGACGAAAATGAGCTCAACTATCACTATTAACAAAACTACCCACTGTATCACTGCCGAAAGAGATATGTTTCAAACTGCCTTTTGTAATTGAAGTTTCCCCTTTATCTTGCTATATATTCTTTTCAAATAAAATTGCCTCTAGTTGATCTAGATAAGCTCATTCTTCTTACTATCATTAAAAGGCAATTATCATTGTCGGTTGCCTTTTATGACTTTGATGGATTTCATTGAATTATCATTTAACTATTGTTATCACAATGAGATTATTTTGACTAATCTATATTCTATAGGTGCTTGTCTTTCCAGAGACCATGGATTCATGCATCGTCTTTTTTTTTTTGTAAAGAACTTTGCAAAATAATGAATAAAGATTTTTTAAGAAAATCATTTTATTTTGTGTTTCAGGATCATTTCACAAATTTTAATTATTGTCTTTGTATGTCCTATGGTTGGTTTGAAATCACTACGATATAGATTTAAAAGTATTTCTTTAGTTGAGGCCTTAAAACGAGTCTTCAACACTAAGATGTAATTTTGTTGGTATTTTATTGATGATTGACAAGATAAAGGCTGAGATAGAAGTGTTAGCTTAAAGTTAGGTTATTCATGGCTAAAATAAATTTCTTGTATTTTAAAAACAAAAATTTACTTGATGTAAGCTTAAAACAACTTTGTTTTGAATTTCTTACAAATTCCAGGGGGTTTAATCTTTCTTTAGAAAAATGGTAATTTGGTCTAGTGAATGTATATGATTAGGTAACCTTCTACCTTTTTGTTTTCAATACAAGAAGCTTGAGTGACAACTCGAGGTTTATTTAAGAGAAATTTATCTTCTTTTTAGCACTCATTTTATTAGCATGAATAATAATCAGTAGCTTATTTGCAATATCATGATTCTTGTGAAGAGTTGTATTTTGAGAGCCCAATTTATCGGTCTAAATTGCTTGTTTGCTTGATTAAAAATGACTCTTAAAGGCACATAATATAGGCTATGACTTTGGGCTATGAAAGAAAGGGATTTGTAAGTTCAAAGAGTGTTTTAATATTTTAAAGATTTAGGATCATTGTCATTTACTTAACTTGTTGTGTCTTTCAATATTCCTTCCATCTTCTTTCCTTTCATTGTATTTTTTTTATTTGTATTTTTTTATTGTTTTGGTGGGATATCCTTATTTTGTTTTGACATTGACATAGTCATTTTTGTTTTTTCTTTAGGAATACCCCTTAACATTTTGGTTTCTCGAACTTTTTTGGATTTTTCATGGCATCTCCCCAATCTTTGATCTTTAAATTTTTACTTGCCTCATAGTGTGCGGTATGATCCCTTGATTTTTAAAATTTCTAGTTGCCCCTAATGTGAGTTGTGATTCTAGTCAAGGTTTTTATGAAGTAAAACTTATTCAAGCTTAAATGGGGACCGGAAATGATATATTTTTAAAACGTGAAGGGATAATAAAGATGGTCTTTCATCATTTCAAGCACAAGTGGCTAGAACCGATAAACTTTATCCTTGTCTAGTTTAATGATTTGAAACTTTTGCATAAGACTTGTGTTTTTATGAATCAATGAATAGCACATCCAACTATATGCGATTATATAGGTAACTAAAATATGGTCCAAGAGACATGAGACGTGAGCACATTTTTTATTTTCATGACCTGGTTCATAATGGTTTAGTCATCTCAAAATGAAAATTGCATGAATAAGCGTTTAATGTTGTTTTGAGCAAACATCATATTATTTTTGAAATAAAAAAGCAAATATAATTTTTCAAGATTATGGCAAATAGGTTTTTTATAAAAACTGATTTGGTCATAATGTTTTAAACAATGCCATGGAATTAGTTATGAGTTTCAAAAGAGTAGGGATTGCCTCTTAACATCTTATATGACACACCTTGGGGTTTTACCATTTTAACCATTATATTTATCTAATTATGAACAATAATAAAAATGTTAGGTGTTACTTTCACAAAAACATCATTTAATTTTAAAAAAGGATAAAAAATAAGAAGGTATATTTCATTAAAAAAATATGATGCGATCCCAACACACATGAAGAACATACTTTAAAAACATGAATAACAAAGTTCCATAACAAAATGATTGACAATGCAATACCCATCTTAAGTCACCTTCCATTGCAACATTTGTATCTCCTCAACATTTATCAACCATTTGTTATACTGGGATGGTCTAGTGACAATACAGTAGGTGTCATTATCCTTCATAAACTTAATTTCTTCCTTCCTCACCAGCTCAAGGACTTGATACTTTAAATTCTTGTAATTTTCAATTGAGTAGCCGAGGATCTAATCATGATATTCACATTTCTCATTTGAATTGTACCACATAAGGAATGAGGGTTGTATGAGATATGATAGAGTTAAGGTAATATATCTGGTATTCAGAAGATGCTGGTAAATATCTTTGAATGGTAACAATCTTTGACAGTGCACTTAAGCAATTGATGACATGGTGAGATCAAGATTCCTAATATGATAGTCATTTCTCAATTAATATTCCATCATGATTTTAGGGTCCACGGCTGGACCTTTGATTTTTCCTATTTTTATAGCTTGTTCAATCTTTTTGACCACAATCACTAGGTTAGTAAAGTGTTGTGCTACACTTTCAATTAGGAACTAAAGTAAGGTGTTTTAAAAGTGTTGGTAAACAAATTAACCATCTTCTTTTCTAAAAGTGGAGGATTCACTAGAGTAGCTACCCCAAGCCACATCCGGGCATATTCTTGGATAGATTTCTTATT
>Ga0325410_1009003_pt1 | contig 10731 bp, 2 predicted proteins | sample PopdelMetagenome_16_FD_206182 | JGI IMG/M metagenome (GOLD analysis project Ga0325410, IMG submission 206182) | Populus deltoides microbial communities from Bellville, Georgia, United States - Xylem-PdIQD-R3 | ecosystem: Host-associated > Plants > Phyllosphere > Stem > Wood/Secondary xylem...
CACAGCACACTCCCAGTACCATCAATACCTGTGAAAGTTAACACAGGATATCCTCTGAATTTTGCCAGACTGTTCATAAATGTGGCTCAGCACTGTTCCTGGACTATTAATTGTTTTGTGTTGTGCTACGGTGATCACCAACTTGAAAAATTGTTTTGTTCTTATTGCTTTTAAGCTTGTTTTTCATTTTAAATTGTTATAAAAACTTTAAAAAAACTTATAATTTTTTTTTTGTTTTTTTAAACTCTTTTTTTAATCGTGATTATAAAAATAACCTCAATATCAAACAAATACTTAACCTATTAATTATATTAAAATAATGTTAAACTCGAATAAGTGATATAGTTGTCTTTAAAACCATTTGAAAAAAAGTATTGAATTTAAGAGTATTTTTACCATCAAACTAAATAAATAAAAATGGTAATTAACTATTTTCTCCATCTAATTTAATGATGAGAATCATCAAGTAGCTAATTGGATCCATTATAAAGACAGCAGAAGGATCAACTAAATATTGAATGAATTGATTTATAATATTTGGGTTGAATAATTTTTAGAATTTCTTTTAAAATTGCGACTAGCATGAAATTGAGTTAAAAAAAAGATCAAGTATTGATTAATGTAATTTAAATAAAAAAAATGAGGTTGTTTAGTATGTACCTTGTATGCAGATTGGTCCTAGTTACATACAAGTATACAAGTACAAGCATAGAGTTCAATTTATTATTGTTTAGTTTTGGATTTAATTTAATTAATTATGTAGATTTAATTCAAGTTCATTAGCTTTTATAAATCATATTATATTATACATGTAGCTAAAACAACATGAAACCATCATTAAAAATTGAACAACATGGATGTATTTTTATTTTTTTTATTTTTCATTGAACTTTTAGAACCTATCAAAAATATTTCTTTTAGTTCTTGGTTCTAAGAGTATATTTAGGAATACGGTGCAAAACCACGTTCTCTCAAATTTTTTTAAAAAAAATTTGTTAATTTTTTTATATTTTTAAATTATTTTGATGTGCTGATATTAAAATATAATAATTAGGGTTTAAAATATTTTTTGATATATATATATATATATTATTCTGATGCATTTTTAATAAAAAAAAATTTTTAAACCCTAACTATTAACACAATCTCAAAAACATTTTAAAAGTTGACCTTTTATTTTCATGTTCGCATCAATGGGTACACCCATGGTACAATGTTAAAGACTTTTGATGAAACAATATATAATATATAGAAATGTGATTTAAAAAAAAAAGAAAGTATAAATTATATCTAATAACTCTTGAGCCCTGGTAGACTTGGATCCAAATTCTAATCATGCAGGATATAAGCTGGTTGTTTTTTTAAAATAATATAACAACGGTGGTTCTGCATTAAATTTTTTTAATATATATATATATATATATATATATATATATATATATATATATATCAGGTTAGATTTCGAGTTGTATTTTGAATTGAATTTATTAACATTATATTTATATTTTATTAATTATTCATAGATAAGGTAATTATCTATAAAAACCTATCTAAGGTTTAAAAATATTTAATTAATCAAATTCAAATGAAATTATTATTTTTCATTTAAAAATATTTAATTAATCAATATTTACTATAATTTCACACGAGTTACTGTGAAAAACTCTCTTGGAAGCTTAATTACAAAAAAAAAAAGGTTAGAATTTATAAACCACCATAATATCACAAACACCCTTAGGAATGTTTATTTTTACATTTTAATATGTTTTTTAAAGTGTTTTTTAAATTAATTTTCACATAAAAATATCAAATTAATATTTTTTAAGTTATTTTTAGATTTTAAAAATTAAAAAAATATTTTAATATATTTTTAATTAAAAATTATTTTAAGAAACACGCCGGTACACATCACCAAAAAAAAATCACTTAAAACACTACTCTTGTTCATGTTCTTGAAGGTTAAATCGATTAATGACAATGTAAAAGCCTTTTATTTTCAATTTATTAGTGCTTGTTGATTATGTGAAATCTTGTATTAAAAATATAGAAGTAATGCTAATTTCAAAAAATATTTTATCTTTAATTCACTTTTAAAAAATATTCGTGCATTAAACAAGTGAATTAATCTCACAAATCCAAGTTAATTTTTCTTTTCTTTTCCTTTTATTTAAAAAAGCCCTTTTTCTCCGTTCCGAGACAATGTAAATGTTATCTAATTATATTTCACAAATTAAACTATTTAGACTTTAATTATTTAACAAATCAATAATGGCTCTCTCACAAAATATCAATAACCAAAGTTTTTGTTTTTGTTTTTTTTATATACACTCAAATCTCAAGAAGAAATAATGATCCTGAGTGTTAATTGAAACATTATAACTAAATAAATAAAATAAATAAATTTATTTACTCTCAAGCCAACCCTAAACTCCAAACAACAAATATTAGCCACAAAAAAAATTTCAACTCAAATTTAGGATGCCCTAAAAAACAAAAAAACAAAAAAACGAGAGAGACCCTATCAGCACCATAAAAGGTCTATTTAGAAGTTTAATTACGGTTGTTTTTCAAAGTATTTTTCATGTCAAAATATATCAAAATAATTTTTTTAATTTTTAAAAAATTATTTTTAAGATCAGCGCATCAAAACAATTCAAAACATACAAAAAAATTATTTTTTATTAAAAAAAAATAAATTTGAAAATTTTAAGGCTGGTCCACGTTTCGAAACACTATAGCTATTTTAAAAATAAAAAAAAAACAATCAAAGATCAAACTATAAAAAGCTTAAACTAGGAATTACCTTCAACAAATAATGATTTAAAAAAAAAGTGATAAGAGAAGAGAGGAAGAAAGAGTACCAGATCAGTTAAAAAGAGGCCATTGAAGACAGATTCCAGACAAATTGAGCTTTTGTATTGACGATCAAATAATTATTATTTTTTAACTTAAAAACACAGTAAATAAATTATAATCTTTCTTGTGCTCTTCTACTTCATTTGCTTTCTCTCTCGCTGGGAAAAAATATTAAAAAAACTAAGATTCAAGAGTATTATTTTTTTTTTAAAGCTATATTCAAGAACCTTGAGTATGTTTGTAGTATCTGACCCATGAATAATATTTATAATGTTAATTATAATACCAATAGTAATATTTATAATATTAATAATAATATTAAATTTGCATGATCCAGATGTAAGTGGGTCTGGCTACAACATCAAACCCTAGAGTTTTAGATTTGTATCTAACTGCAAGGTCGTATCATAAAAATATGATAACTAAATAAAAAAATTAATGTTATATAATGAAATTAAACAAAAAAAGATTAATTGAAAAGAAAAAAATAAAGAAAAAACAACAAAGTAAAGTATTATTCAAGTGAATAGTACTTTGCGAGGAGGGGTACAATAAAATCCCCTCATGAGATCACAATAATCTAATGAAAAGTAAACAAAACAAATCATAAAGTTTAATTTTTAATCAAATCGATATTAAAATATAAAATTGGAAGGAAAAAAACTATTTAAGGAAAAAAAACCTGAATAAACTGGTTTATCCCACCAAACTAGGTTAACCCGTCAAACCTGGAATTTATGTCATAAGAGGATGATAACTACATAGAAAAAAAAATAACATTAACAAAATAAATTAACAAAAAAAGATTAATTAAAAAGAAAAAAGCAAAAAAAAAACTATAACTAATAATATTTTTTTTCAAATTTATTAATTATTATATTAGCAATATTCATTATAATAAAATTAATAATATTTATAATGAAAATAATAATATTTTTAATAATAATAATAATATTAAACTTATATGACCCAAATTTAAGTGGGTCTGACTACAACGTCAACTCCAAGAGTTTTGGGTTTGGCTGAACACCAAACCCAATAGCCTTGGATATGGTTTAACTACAAGATTATGTTATGAAAGCGTAATAACTAAATAAAAAAATATATTAAAAAATAAAATTAAACAAAAAAAATTAATTATAAAGGAAAAAACAAAGCAAAGCATTATTCCAATGAATAATACTTTGCGATAAGAGGTACAATAAAATCCCCTCATGAGATTATGATAATTTAATGAAAAGTAAATAAAACAAATCATGAAATTTAATTTTTAATCAAATTGATATTAAAAAATAAAACTAAAAGAAAAAAACTAATTAAGAAAAAGAAAAAAAAATGAAACAACTAGGTTAACCGGTCAAATCAGGTTAATTTATCAAACCTGAAATCCGTGTCATGAGAGTGCGATAACTAAATACATAAAAACTAATATTAACAAACTAAATTAAATAAAAAAAAAGATTAACTAAAAAAACAAAAAAAAAACCTATAACTAAAAGACATCTTCCTTTCACTGTAGATTTGCACGATACAATTCATAGTGAAAGGTTAACCTCTTTTAGTTATAACTAGTTAAATGACCTGCGCGATGCCGCGGGTCAATTTTTTTTGCATAAAAAATATCAAAAAAAGCTAAGATTTAAAAATGTTAGGTCTTTCTGCAAAGTTATACTTAAGAATCTTGGGTTTGTCTGCAACGCCCGACCCAAGAGTAATATTTATAATATTAATAATAACATTAAACTTGCATAACCCAAGTTTAAGTGGGTTTGGCTGCAATACCAGATCCAATAACCTTGGATGTGAGTCTGGCTGCAAGGTCCTATAAAAAAAATATGATAATTAAATAGATCAAGTAAAAAGAAAAAGACATAGAAAAAAAACCAACATGAAGAAAATAACAAATGAAGAAGCAAAAAATATGAATTAACTAGGTTAACTCGTCAAACATTGGATTCGTTTCGTGAAAGTTTCATAACTAAATAGAAAAAAAATATTGACGGGTTACCCTATAATTAACCGGGCTAACCCGTTAAATCCGGGATCCATGTCATGAAAGTTTGATAACTAAATAGAAAAAAATTAACATTAACAAACTAAAATAAACAAAAAAAATTAATTAAAAAGAAAAAATAACAAAAACAAACAAAATGCATCGGCCTTTACACTGTGGACTGCACTATGCAGTCTACAGTGAAAGACATAAAAAAAGGCAAAAAAATAAAAAGCAAAAAAAAACTAACTGGGTTAAAAGAAAAAAACCTATAGGAAAAAAAATTAATAAAGAAAAAGAAATCTAAATTAACTGGATAACCCGTCAAACCTGAGATCCGTGTCATGAAAGTTTGATAACTAAATAAAAAGAATTTTAATATCAACAAACTAAATTATATATAAAAAAATTAATTAAAAAAGAAAAAACATAGAAGAAAACTAATGAAAAAAATCTGAATTAACTATGTTAACCTGTCAGACATAAGATCCATGTCATGAAAGTTTTATAACTAAATAGAAAAAAATTTAACATAAACAAACCAAATTAAAAGAAAAAAATTAATTCAAAAGTTAAAAAAACAAAAACAAACAAAAGGCATTAACATTTTCACCGTGGATTACACTATGCATTCCAGAGTCAAAGATATAAAAACATAAAAAAAAAAAAAACTAAAGGCATCAGTCGATAATTAAATAGAAAAAAATTTAATATTAATGAACTAAATTAAAAAAAATATTAATTAAAAAGAAAAAGAAAAAAAACCTATAAAAAGAAAAAAACTAATGAAGAAAAAAAATATAAATTAACTGGTTTAACCAGTCAAACTTAAAATCCGTATCTTAAAAGTTTGATAACTCAAAAAAAAATAATTAATATCAACATAATTAATTAAAAAGAAAAAAAGAAGACATTAAGTCTTTTCACCGTAGACTCCACTGTGCAGTCTACCATTAAAGGTATAAAAAGAAAAAAGAAAAGAAAAAACTAAAGGCATCAATATTTTCTATGTGGACTACGTACAATATTAAAATATAAAATTAGAAGAAAACAACTAATCAAAAAAATAATCTGAATCAACTGAGTTAACCTGCCAAATTATATCTTTTTTTCTTTTTCTTTTTCTTTTTCTTTTTAATTAATATTTTTTTTAATTTAATTCATTAATATTAATTTTTTTCTATTTAGTTATCGACTGATGCCTTTAGTTTTCCTTTTCTTTTTCTTTTTGTATGTTTTTATATTTATTTTTTTTTCTATTTAATATTTAGTTTTATATATATATATATATAGTTCATTTAGATCTAAGAGCCTTGGATGTATGTCTGGCTGCAATATCGTGCCATAAAAGTGTAATAATGAAATGGATTGATTAAAAAGAAAAAAACAAAGAAAAAAACCAACATGAAAAAAAAGAAAAAAAATATGAATTAACTAGGTTAACCCATCAAACTTGAGATTCATGTCATGAAAGTTTGATAACTACATAGAAAAAAAAAAGTTGACGGTTTAACTCAGAATTAACTCGGTTAACCCATGAAACCAGGTTGACCAATCAGACTTGGGATATATGTCATAAAAGTCTGATAATTAAATAAAAAAAATTAACATTAACAAACTAAACTAAACGAAAAACATTAATTAAAAAGAAAAAAAAACTTTGAGTTACCTTGTCAAATCAGGTTAACCCGTTAAACCTGAGATCCGTATCATAAAAGTTTGATAATTAAATAAAAAAATTAACATTAACAAAAGAAAAAAAATGGTACTGGGTTAACCCGTCAAACCTGAAATATGTGTCATGAAAGTCTGATAACTAAATAGAAAGAAATTTAACATTAACAAATTAAAGTAAATGAAAAAAATTAATTAAAAAGAAAAAAAAGCAAAAACAAAAAACTTCGGGTTAACTCGTCAAACCAGATTAACCCGTTAAACCTGGAATCTTTTTCATGAAAGTCTGATAACTAAATAAAAAAATATTTAACATTAACAAAATAAAAAAATAAAAAAATGGACGGGTTAATCCAGAATTAACTGGGTTAACCCGTGAAACCTTAGACATGTGTCATGAAAGTCTGATAACTAAATAGAAAGAAATTTAACATTAACAAACTAAAATAAATAAATAAAATTAATTAAAAAGAAAATAAAAATCCGGGTTAACTCGTGAAATCAAGTTAACCTGTTAAACCTGAGATCAGTGTCATAAAAGTATGATAACTAAATTAAAAAATATTAACATTAATAAACTATATTAAACAAAACAAAATTTATGAAACCAAAAAAACTAAGAAAGAAGCAAAAAAAAAAAAAAAAGCTAAAGGCATCAAAAATGAAAAAAAAAATTTGCTTAAAAACAAAAAAATTTTAAAAAAACAGCTCAGCATTTCATTGTGGATTACTACAGTGAAATGCTGAGTAGTTTTAGTAAAAAACTAAGAAAAAAGCAAAAAAAAAAAAAAAACTAAAGGCATAAAAAATGAAAACATGAAAAAACATTACTTAAAAAAAAAACAGCTCAGCATTTCAGTGTGGATTGCTACAATGAAATGCTGAGCAGTTTTAGTATATTTTTAATTGCAGTAGTAAAAGATGAAATTGAAAGAAAAAAACTAATAAAGAAAAAGAAAAAAAAGAATCAACTGAATTAATGCATCAAACCTGGGATTCGTATTATGAGAGTGTGATAACTAAATAGAAAAAAATTTAATATTAATGAACTAAATTAAACATAAAAATATTAATTAAAAAGAAAATAAATAAATAAAAAAAATTGAATCAATTAGGTTTACCCATCAAATCAGGTTAACCCATCAAATCTGAGATTCATATTATGAATGTTTAATAATTAAATAGAAAAAATTTTAATATTAATAAATTAAATTAAAAAATAAAAAAGAAAAGAAAAGAAACTAAATATATCTGCTTTTAGTGCATAGTTAATTAATATATATAAAAGAGAGTGAGAGAAAAAGAGGCGGTGCCTCTATTTTTGTTAACCAAGAATTCACATATTATTTATCGATGCAATTAAATAATAAAAAATAGATTAATTACTTGTATTAACCCTATATTTTTACTATTTAACCATTTTATCATTGCGCATAATTTTTATAAATTCTACAAGATAAATAAACATATACAAATAACAGGATTAAAAAAAAGAAAAAAAATTATAGAAAAGGATTTTAAATAAAAATAAAAAAGAAATTGAATAAAAATAAATTAAGGTTTAAGCGGGAAGGATTTATTGTTATTAAAAAGCTGTTTGTTTTATAAAAAATGATTTTTTATTTTTTTACTATTAAAATATTTATTAACAAAAAATATTTTCTAGTAAAACAATTTGGTTTGATTTTTAGAAAAAAATATTTTTTTATTTAAAAATTATAAAAAATTTAAAATATCTTATTATTTATTAATTATATTAAATTTGATCTTTAATTTTTTATTACTATATATTTTATTTTATATATATTTTATTTTAATTTTATCCTTTAAAATTTAATTAAATTTAATTTTTATATAAATTTTCATCCTTAATTTTTTTATCATTTATTTTTCTCAAACTTAAATTTTTTTATCTACCATATCTCTTTTATATTATTATTTTTATATTTATTTTAAATAATTTATAAAGTTATAATTTTTTTAATTTTTCATTTTGTTTATGCATCGGGTTTCATCTTTATTATTTTAATTGTTGATATCGGCGGCAGCAATGGATTTGAGTCCGCTCACAGACGCTTTAGCTTCCAAATCCTACGAAAAGATCGCTGATATCTGTGATGAACTTATGCTCTAGGTTTTATTTCTTTATTTATTAAATATATTTTTTAATTTTTGTTGTTCTTCTTCTGTAAATTAAGTTAAAATAAATAATTTCTGTTAATTAAATCGACCAGGCTACCGCAGAGCTGGAGGAGGCTCCATTCGAGGAGGAATGGCCTTTTGCTATCCATCTTCTCTCCCATATTTATGCCAACGATATGTATGCTTTTTTTTCTTTTTTTGAGTTTTGAATTCGTTTAATTAATTAATTTTAATTAGATTTGATCTGGTGTAAAAAATTTACAGTAACAGCGCAAGATTTCTGTGGAAATCATTACCGTCAACGGTGAAAGAGAGGCAACCAGAAGTGGTCTCAACAAACTCAATCGCTTGTTGCTGCTTTCTCAGGCAAGTTTTTTTTCCCTCTTGAATTGTATGCTAATTTGAGCTAGCTAGCCAGCTAACATGTTTGTTATGGATTCATTCAGCTACATAGGCCACGATCGCGCCTCCATTAAGATGAAGGGTTTAGCTTTAGGTTATATAGATTGTTTGTTTGCTTAGCCAATTTGGTATTTGAGTTTTAGGCTGCAGCATATTGGAGAGGGATGCACTTTTCTTTAATGAGTTGAAAAATGATATGTTTGGATTCAGGGAAGTCAATAGAGGTTGGTAAATTTCATTGAAATATTCATATGCGCTTACAAATGCAAAAATATCAAACTTTAAGAGTAGTGTTTATTCATACTCGTGGTGCTATTTTTTTTTAAAAAATGGATGCTTTGAAACAATGGTGTCTGCTATCAAACACCTTTTTTAATGGAAATAACATGAACAAGCTATGGAACTGGTGCATCTAGAATTCAGAAAGTATCATCTTCTATAATTTCATTGTAGAAATGTGTCCTCAGATGTGCTGGATTTGTTCTGTTCAGAAGTCATCAGCCAATTTATTTGCTGCAGCCTTTGATTTTGATATCATAACACGGTAAACAATCTTTGTTTTCACAGAGATCTACACCGAGAGGATGTTTCAGCTTTTGCTTTCTGCTTATTCAACAGTAGGCATCCAAGATACAGCTCTCTTTCTGGGAATGAATGAAGATGATGCTGCAAGTTGTAAGATTCTGATACTCCATTCTCACTTGTTTTTTCTGTTATGAGATGTCAATATTGATGAGTAGTGACTCTCGTGCTTTGGCTCTTTAAGTCATACAGGAGTGGGATTAGTGCTTAGTTTCAATAATTTAGCTTCTCCATGGTAAAAGAAGAGAGAATAGAACAAATAGAATTACCACCAACGATAAAACCATGATAACAATACAGGAGAAAGTGAGAAGTGCTCTCAAAAGCATCGACGATTATTGGGCCTAACAGAAGCTGACAAGCACTGATCAGTGTCTGACTAGAGATGACTAGGGGAATTTCAAAGGATGTCCCAACCATCTTTAAAGCAAATGCTCAACCAAAGAAAGCTTTTCCACAGGAAGTTCAGTTAATGTTTGAAAAAGAAGAGACGTACTTCTCCAGATCTCCAATTGGGAGCCAATGGCTTTACGGTTTTCAGATTAGCACAAAATGACAGAACCCTGGATCTATTGCAATGTCAAAAAGGGTGAGTACAGCAGAAAAACGATTTTGTTTTTGAATTTCAAAATGGAGAGAACTGGAAACACTATGCTAACTTTCTAACTTAATTGGGAGGTGTGGATATATTCGTGATTCAAGGTCTTGTTGGTCAAATCTTGATACTGAGATTGATTTTGAAGTCTCATAGTGGGCGGGCCTGCGGATTATGGTAGCGTCTACAGAAATCATGACCTTTCCCTATATATGGTGAAGGTTTAATTTTTTGAAAACATTATTTCAAGCAAAGCTTCTGTCCTCGATAGTTTAGTAATCAGTTGATTCTCTTGCAGTTACAACATAAATAGAGTTTGATTGTTGTGAACATGATAAGAGCTCAGGATAGTTAAGACACTTTGCCTTTTACCTATTGCTTTCTGGCATAACAAACTCGGACACGGTCTGAACTCAATGTATGTATTCATGTAGCTATCAATCTATCCATCTTTCTGTTGATGCATGTAATGCATGCGTGTGCACTG
>Ga0325410_1009007_pt1 | contig 10727 bp, 3 predicted proteins | sample PopdelMetagenome_16_FD_206182 | JGI IMG/M metagenome (GOLD analysis project Ga0325410, IMG submission 206182) | Populus deltoides microbial communities from Bellville, Georgia, United States - Xylem-PdIQD-R3 | ecosystem: Host-associated > Plants > Phyllosphere > Stem > Wood/Secondary xylem...
AGTCACGGACCTCTTTCCATCCTCGTGAGATTAAAGAGAAAGCCGTGTTGTTGCTATTGGTTCTTGTTGATGTTGAAGTTGCTTCCATTGTTCAGTTTGTACAATTAGGGTTTCCTAATTTCTTAAATTTTTGTTTTTTTTTTTTTTTTTTTTTTTTTTTTTTTTTTGCAGAGAGTTTTTCGAGGAAGGGAAACACTGAAGAGACGTAAATCTGCAGAGAAACGAGGAAGGAGAGGCTTTCTTTCTGTTTTTTTAAAGGTTCTCAACGGCTAAGAGTTGGGGATGTTTTTAATTTGGTAAGAATACATTTCAGTCTCACAATTAAATATATTATTTCAATTAAACTCAGGTTATTTAAACCAATTCTTTACTGTAATTGAATGTAATTATAGTGTATAATTTGAATTTAATTAATAAATAAGTTGAATTTATATATTTAAAAGAGATGAAATTTATTTTATTTTATTTCATTTATTATTCTCCAAACCTCATTTTATTTCTTTAAAAATCTCAATAATTAACATAATATTTAATAAAGAGAAAAACAACAATGTCTTGGAGTGTAAAATGTTGTTCAAACATATTTTATTATTTTAAAAAATCTTACTAACACATTGAGAGAAAAATGCAATTTGCAAACAAATGGAATTATACCTATTTAATGCTTTTTTATCATCAAACAAAATAAATCAAAAACATTTTGGTCGTATATATTTTATTTTTGTCACTTGTAATAAAGATTTGATTTTATGTAATTTTGGAACTAATGTCGGCATGTGTAGAAAGAAACATATAATTAATTCTTTTTGTTAATTGGCTTTGATAATGATAGGAATATATATATATATATATATATATTTCCTAATGAAAGGGTAAAAATTGTTCGATTTTGGAAGACGGATACTCAAACGAAAACATTAGACACAGCGGGGATACTGATTTGTAATTGTCCTTCTTTATTTTATATAAGGTTCTGGAAGTGAAACACGTGGTTGGACATGTAGGATCCTAGAGGTAGGGGAGATTGCGGCGGGTGATGACGTGGGCTCGTCACATGGGATAGTGAGGTGGCAGGAAGAGATTGGGCAGGGTAGATTCTTCCGCGAATTATCTGTTGCCGCATACGAATATTCTGGCTTAAAGGATATGCTGCCAAGGAGTGTGCATGGTGAGGGTGCATGGAAGGTTGATGGATTTCCACCGTTCAAATTAGCTTCATTTCCATTATATATAGTTTGCATTATATACGGTTGCTTTAATAGTTAAACCTGAGTGGGAGCTCGACTCAGTTCCACGCTGGGATCAAGGAGGTGTTTGAAATTTTTAATATGTTTTTTATTTAAAATAATATTTTTTATTTTTAAAAATTATTTTTGATATTATTACATCAACATAAACTAAAAATATTAAAAAATTATTAATTTAAAATAAAAAAAATATTTTTTTAAAACACAAAAATAATCAGGTACTAAGAATTAAGCAAGTATATTCGAGCTAATTTTAAAAAAAGAAAGAACATATGTTCCTGGATAAGCTTAGAGTCTTCCAAGACAAAAGATGTTCGATTGTCGGCCAGCCAAATGCATTTCCAAAGAGGTTTTTCTAGGGTTCCAATCACATCTTGAAAGTGTAGAGGCTACGATAAAGACAAAATTGAAGACTGGCGAGCCCTTAATCAAGTTTATTCGAGGTGACACAGACATGAGTGGCTTGCAATATCCCATTTGTGTTTGTGGGCTAAATTAAAACTCGATCCCATCATTCTTTTGTTCCTTCTGTTCTTCGCCGCCCATGTCAAGAATCAAGATCCTGGATGCTTGAGGATTCTACTGTTAGATCAACATCACTACAGACATTTAGATTTTGTTCAAAGAGAGGTCACCTCCTGGCCGAGTAGCGATCGAGCCAATGGAATTCTACCCAAAAAGTAGTTGTTTATTGGCCCTCCATCCATGCATAGTTATTTCTCTATTGTTTTAGTGCTGCTAGTACTAGTATTTTTTTCTTAGTGATTTTTTCTAAGTCATTTTCTTAATGATGAGTTTATATGAAAGAAAAAAATCATTTGAAGTTTAAGTTATAAGTAATATTTTAAAAATAGTTTTATATTGCTATTTAACATAACATTTCAAGTGAAAACTTTTAGATTTGAAACTTCACAACCCTGCGATTATTTTAGTGTTTAATTTTATTGATTTATTTAATTAGAATAGGAGTAGAGAGATTCAAATTCATTATTGTTTTATCATCAATACTCTAATATCATATCAAAAAAACAAATTTATTACGCAAGTTAATCATGAATATCATGTTAGGATATTTTGTAATCCTAAAAATCAAACAAATCATACTAGGATATCTCACAATCATAATATTGAAGATCATGCTAGAATATCCCACAATCCTAAAGATCATAAAGATAATGTTAAATTCAAACTCCATGTAATTGTTATATACATACTATGGAGTTTGAATTTAACAAGGATTATGGGATATGTATATATGTATGGATGTATTAATATAATATTATTGAGTTTTACTCGAACCAACTCATCCATTTCTTAGTTTTAACTTGGTATTAAAGCTACACGGTATACACAATGATAATCCATGGCCAATTTTTTTTTCTTTAAATAATATTTCTGCATTTACTCCATCAAATATTAAAATTGAATTACATAATTCACCCTAATATTGAGGAGTCGTGATCTTTTAGGAATAGTTAATGGAACTTAGAATATCCTCCCCAATATCTATTTTCTTATGATGATAATTTAACATCAGTAATAGATCCTGCATTTCTAGCTAGAATGACAGAAAAATGATCAATTTATACTAATATGATTAAATATTACTCTATCTGATAATGTTCTATCTAGTATTTATGGTTTAAACACTGTAGAGCTCACCTTGCCGACAGGTTTGCTCCTCATTTCATACACCTTGGAAGTGTAATAATTCTAAGTTTACACTACACTTCAAGTGTAATAATTTTTTTATCACTACACTAAGTTTTTCTACTACAAATTAATCCATCATGTTTAAAGGCTCTCAACCGAGTTGCTGAATTTTAAACATCCTCTCCAAGCACAATAAATGACTTAATCAAAGATGCTCTATTTTGTATTTCTTTCCAACAAATCAAAGGCTCACTTTAAAAAAAAAAAAATTCCACCACATGAACATCTATATAAGCCTCAATATGCTTCTCATACTCCACAACATAATGTTGCTTATAATAATTCTTCTACTACTAAACCTTTTACAGTAAGGACCTAGCTTATTTGCACTTTATCATTTTTTTCTCGAACAACTCCAGCTTAACAAGTAAAAAATAAAACTAAAAATCATTATCCTCATATCTCAATTCACAATTCTTGTTGGAGTTAAAACCCTTATCCCTGTGTTGGCATGCATATCTAGGTCATCTTTTCACATCTAAACTTCATAAGCTTTTATGATTTTATTATTTACTTCAAGTGTTAGGTTTCTTAAATGTCCATGGTCTTTATAAGTCATGTCAAGTTTTTAAAAGTAGGAAACTTCATTTCTCTAACTCAAGTATAATGTCAAGTTCTCCATTTGCTTGATATCTCTTTTTGAGTCATTGATAGTTGTAAATTATGTTATTTTTATAGATAATTTTTCTAGATTTACTTGGCTATATCATCTTTGTCATAGATATGAAGTTCTCTTTGTTTTCATTAAATGTAAATGCTTAATTGAAAACCTTTTCTCTTGTAAAATACAAAAGTTTCAAAGTGATAATAAGAGAGAATATATTTTTTTAATTTTTAAAAACTTTTTGAAAAATAAGGTATTTTATATGAGTGTTTGAAAGTGTGGTAGCAGTTGTTTTTTAAAGTGCTTTTTGCTCGAAAATGAATCAATATAAAAAAAATTATTTTTTACACTAGCACATCAAAACGATCCGAAAACATTAAAAAAAATAATTTTCAAAATTTAATGAAAAGCAAGTAGAATTGCTCAGCCAAACACACCCAAACTTACATATCTATATACTTCATAACAAAATGGAATTTTAGAAAGAAATCATTGATATATAATTGAAACAACTCTCACATTGTTGATTCAATTACACTTTTCTTCTAAATATTATGTTGATGTTTATCTTACCTTAGTTAATCTCATAAATAGAATGTCTTCTCCAGTTCTAAATAATAAGTCTCATTTTATTAAATTATTTAAACATCCATCTTATTACATAATTCTTAAGATTTTGCAATGTGTTTATTCTCCTCTAATTAGATCATATATTGCACATAAGCTCTCATTTCACAACAAACTTTATGTTTTTTTAGGATATACTTAAAACCAAAAGGGTTAGGAAACAAGCCCGGACTACAATGGTGGTAGCTGACACAAATGAGCAGTGCCATAAACAAAGGAATAAACGGAGGAGACCTTTCCGCCATAGCTTACACCCTCATTCCACGCTTTCGGATGCGGGGTAGGGAAAGATACCCGATGTAATCAACCTCTTTTTAAACATAGAAGGCATAGAACACATAGCGAATGCGATGCAGACGGAAAAACAGATATATTAAATCATAGGGTAGAGGCGGCCAAAGGGATAGTTGTTGATAGGGGGGACCACATAACTGACGTTATGTATGAGCCGCAGGAGAAATCTGCGAGGGCCATTGCTGTTTGGATTACAGCCATAAGCGTTGTCATAGCGCTTGCCGGCAAGGAAAAAAAATAGTTCAGTTTGAAGTGAACAAGGTGGATGTGTATCCACCTTTCTATTTACAAGGGATTGAATTGATCATCAACCATTGGATAAGAGAAAAAAGAGGGATGGTTGACTTCTATGCACGGGCCAAAGGGAACCAAGCTCATGGTATATGAAAGTCTAAGGGGAGAAAATCAATAACTTGCCCTACAAGAGAGCATAGCTTCGCTCTTTGTCTAACAATGAAAGGAATAGATCTTGATTGACACCCTCATGAGAAGTACCCCATCTTTGAAAGCCACAAGATCGTATCCTTCCATGGTTCACCGATGTCCCTTTGACTTGTTACTTTCTGGAGACAGAAATGTGGAATTTTCATTTTCAAGAGAAGAAGAGCTATTGAATGAAAAAGTGCCCATTTTTTGAGTGAAAAAGTCACTATCAAGAACCTATAAATTAAGTTAAGATTAAGAGATCAAGATGTAATGCGAACCTGCCTTCAGATTTGAACATGCACATCTCTGATATGCTCCTTAACACCTATTTAGGAAACGACTTCGTAATCATAACTATCTTCTTAACAATAAAGTTTATATATCTCGACATGTTATGTTTGATTAAACCAAGTATATTATAGAAAAAGCGTATTACCAATCTAGTCCAACAAAAGTAATTCCTTTAACTGCAACATCACCACTTCTTTTAGGGTTTTTTTTTTCTCTTCCCTTATACCATATATATCACCTCACTCCACACATGATGGTACATTCACCTTCATACTTAGAGGTGATTCTTTTCAGTTTCGTTCGGTATTTATAAAAAAAAATAACCAAAATTGATTTTTTATTTTTTGAGAAAAAACCGAAAACGAACCAAAACCAGTTCAAACCGATCGGTTTTGGTTTGGTTATTTTGGGATAAAAACCGGTTCAAACCAGTTTGGCTAGGTTTTTTCCGGTTTGGCTCGGTTTTTTCGGTTTGGATTCGATTCGGTTTTTTCAGTTTCAAACTTATAAAATCGAAACCGAACCAGTTGGTTTTTTTAATTCTAATCGGTTTTTTTTCACGGTTCGGTTTTTTTAGTTATTTTTTTCTGCTTTTCTTGATTTAATCAGTTTTTCAATTTTTTTTGCTCACTCCTATTTATACTTGAATCTCACTCACTACTTCTTCAGCTCCTCAGCCTACTAACTCATACCTTTCTTTTATCCTTTGTAAACAAAAATCTTCTACCAATATGTTAGATATACATGCATCCACCTTCTAAGGACTATAAGTACTTGAATTATGTTTCTAAGCTCTATAAATTTTGCTATGGCCTTCAACAAACACCATGTGCTTGTTTATAAACTATTACAAGCTCTTCTAGAACTCGAACGTTATTGGTTCAGATATTATTCACTCCTTATTTTATATGTATAAACAATCTCTTTGCACATATGTTGTTGTAAGAAATAGCATGAGTGTCATCGTTGGATTAATCCACGAACTTGGTAAGGGTTTTGCAGTTAAATATCTAGGCAGTCTCTTCTATTTCTTGAGTGTTTAGGCTTCACGCAATGTTCACGACCTTTCTCTCCGTAAGAGAATATATATATTAGTGACCTCCTTCATTGCACTTATGTGCTCATTATTTATTAAATTGATTAATATTATATATTTTAAAGAAATTGCAATCTTTAATCTATCCTTTAATTGCTTTCAATATGTAGGGTTATTGTTGAATCTTCTTTAAAGTCATATATACTGATCCAAACTAAAGAAAACGGTCTCAAACGAGATACTCAAACCTAATTTAATTTATTAAAAAATAACCACGAAGAAAAAATAATTTTTGCACAATATAACAATTCCTTTTGTTTTCAATTTATTTTTTTAATAGATCTTGTGTCGATTCAGTTTTTCAAAGGAAAGTATTTTCGTTAATTTGTATAAAAATATATAATGTATCGTTGTCCATCGAGCAGAATACCTTTTTGAGAATGGCTTTGGTTGTCATAATGTATTCGAGAACAACAGTGAAGACTTCGCTATTTATTGCATAACTGGGATTCTTGTTGTGGATCAAGGAACGATGGGACAGACCAAGCCGTCTCCATCGAAGGTGGGGCTCTTGCAGTCAAAGCGTCTTGTGACCACCAATATTTATGGGATGGCAGCAGCAGCCGTTGGGGTTTATTGTGCTAGCAGGAATGCTGCTGATATTGGCTCAAAGGTGCCAGTAGAAGATTTGACAAGGAGGCTTGCAGGTTGCGATAGCCCTGCTCCAGGTGAATGAACCCTGAATTACAGCAACACCAATCCAAGCGACACAATTGCTTGCCTCCCAGCAAGCATTTAAATTTTATTTCTTGATCTGGTCAATAAATGGTTTCGGGCTAGGAATCCCTCTACATGATGTACCTTCTTCTAAGCTTGAAAACACTTCATCATTGTCCATTTTTTTTCTATTTTATACTGATCAGGAAGCGTCTCTATAAGCATTTAAAATTTGTAACAAGCTAAGCTGGTGATGAACAAAAATATTGACCCATCGATTAAAGGATGAGAAATCTTAAAATGAAGGGCAATGGATGTGATTTTCTAGTGACCACCACCCAAGGTTAAGGGGAAGATTGCTTCCTACAGGACGGGTCCTAGATGCAGAAAACAATAGAAATTATACGCTCACTCGAAATACTGTCCGAGTGATGTGATAGCACTGGAAAATGTTCATTGATGAGCAACGAGGGTTTAAACAGTTTGATAGACCTGTGGCCATGTTTTACGAGCCCCAAATGCTTCATGGAGTTGCATGACATGCTTGCTTCTCAGTGCTCCCTTTCTGCAGAGATGACTAATCTGTTTCACGTTCAAAAAACAATGGCCTTGCTTACTAGCAAACCCAACCAGAAAAGCAATCTAAATATAATAAACCACCAAGAAAAGGGTAAAACTAAGTAATCTGATGCAAAATTGGAATACCACGGGGGGTATGAATTCCATGTTACAAAGAACGCTTAAATCAACACGAAAGGACAAAATGGGGGATCAACTACACAAAATATGAAACAATGCGTTTGGGTGTCAGGAAAACATAAGTTAGAAGTTTCCTTCAAAGACAGTTCCTTCTATTTTATTATTGATCTCCTAAACAAGTAGAACTCCATTTATACATCCGTCATTCTCTGGGTTATTTGTTACTTGAGCATATTTCCCTGCATCAGCCCCATAGAAAGCCAAATTAGCAAAGCAATTGAAAGGCGCGATTATAGTTGAAATAATATCCGCATTGAAACCAAGTTTGGCCGGCCAGACTTACCCCAAACAACTTTACCAGCTGGTGTGACAAGACCTAATTCACTGACATTCACCTGAAATTTGGAATGATGAGAAATAAGTGGTCAGGCAACGCCAAACAAGAAATATAACTATATAACAGGCTCACAGAGATAAATTGGTATTTGAGAGAGAGAGGGGGGGGAAGAGGTATTTACCTCAATGATAGTTCCCTTAGTAATCACACCGAGAGATGTGTATGTAGGGCCATTAGGGTTTTTCTTTACTCCAATGATCTCAAGGTTGAAGGTGCACTTGAGCTCAGGGTGTGTCACATGAGCCTTAGTGAATCGCAACCCTGTAGGACGAATAAAACGCTCATACTTGGGAGGTTTTCTTGTAAAACCTGGTCCTACAAATGTGGCCTTAGTAACCATTCTCTTCCACTGCTTGGCTGCAAAAGAAAGCCAAAAACATTACGGTCATTTCTAGGCTAACATCTCTCGGATGTTTTAACATAATACAAAACCTCAAATGTACATGAAAATATTTATCTTTGTACATGCACATAAACACAAGCCTCATGCATGGGTAAAAAAAGGATTACAATGTGGGGTACAAAGTCAGGATTTCTATACTTATTCTTTTTAATCTGTGAACTAATAGTTTATCACCCCAGTTTCCTAACTGACGACACCCTGAATTATATGTTACCTTAATTCAGGTATCAAATTATTTTTATCAACAAGCCAACGGTGTTCAACCCACATTCCTAACTGACCATAAGCTGAATTGAATGTGATCCAAATTCAGGAGTATGTGCGATTTGTCTAATAAGAATTTAAGAGGTGCTTCATGATGAACGGAGAAAAATTGGCAAAGTGCTTACTCTTCCGTTTGCCAGATCTAATAACTTTAAACATCTCATCCTCTGCAACAGGCCTCACCTAAAGAAAGAAAAGGACTTCCAAGTGAGACACTAATAATCATTCAAAGTGTTGAGCAATCAGCATATTCAAGCAATAATTCATAACGGAGAATAAGTCAGAGAGGCACATGATGGAGATGCTAAGGAAAAATTGAACTCCATCTTACCTTAGGTAGAGGGACCTCCCATTTTCCAGCCTTCTCTTTCCTCTTTTGCTTTATACTGTTGCTAAGAATCTACATATAGCACCATGTCACATATTTTATTTCTGAACATGTAAGAATAAGAGAGATGATTTATAGTCATATCAGCCAAAAAGCATTACCTTTGCTCGTGTCGTGTTTTCACGATCCAACAGATAGGCAGGAACAGCTCCATCGTGAACATCATCATCCACCTTGCGCCTAGATGTTGACTCCTCATGCATAGCCAATCTGTTGACATGATACAGAATTATCCACATGCATAACTGGCAATAACTGCTTGCTTCATGAAGAGAATATGTAAAAGTAACTAGACAATGTTGACATCCCAATGCTGCATAACCACAAGCTAATATATGCAAAACCCAATTTTACAAGAAAATATAATAGTGAGGATGCATCTCTTTTGCATGTATTCCGACCAAAACTTGCACAAATTGTTTAACAGCAAAAGAAGGGCTAATGAGAGAGAAGTACTCTAAAACGTAAAGCCAACAACTTTGAAACCGATTCCTAGCTTATAAATCAAATTCCCTAGCTAAAGCCAATAGATAACCACCGCATTTACTTCTCACCTTTGGCACCACCTAGTAAATCATACACAGACATAATCTCTGTAAATCCTAACCAGCTACGCAAAACTGCTAAACAACCATACGATGAGAAATGAAACACGACTTAAGACATTAAAACAGATTTCTCCAATTCGCGGTAAAAAATAAATTTCAAGAAGAGCACATCATCACCAATAAGCTGCCACTAACCTTAATGTCTAAGAACATAATAGAAACATACTAGTTTCGTATAATCAAAACTTAATTACCAACAATTTGATCAGTATGATTAAGAAAAGACTAACGTTTTCTTCATGAGAGCCTTCTCAGCATAATTTTTCTTGGCGATCATCTTTCCCTTAATACCCAAAGCCTGTTCCCATCCAACCACAAAAATAACAAAAACAGTCACATTAAAATCAAACATGAAACAGCAAATTCAAGAAAGAACAAAGAAGACCTTCTGGGCTCTCTCAGAGTGTTTGTGGACTTCACGCGCCTCCTTCTTGCGCTTACGCTCGAAATGATCGAGGCGGTATCCATGCCTCTTCCTGTGCAGCTCTATGTAATCTCCTTGCGGCTACACAAATCAAATCAAGTCAAGTCAAATCAAATCAAACTAAAGTATTCTTGATCAGTCACAGAAGAGAAGAGCTTATCAGAGGTAAACCATGGTGCCTTCACTTCGAGTTTACAAAGAGTGTTTTCCTTTTTCCCCTTTTTTTTTTTTTTGTGCGTGTGAGTGTGAGGAAGGAGGGGAGAGAAACCCTAATTTGGGGTTTTGAAAGTGTGGATCCGTGCAAGGTAGCTAGCTGACGATGTATTGGGTCGGTGCAATATTTGGGCTAAACCGAATGGAGTCTGGTTGGGCTGACTTGGGCTTTTATATTTATATATATATATAGGTAGTTTTGGACTTAGTGGGCTACAAATTGGGTCAAAAAATATCGTTCCTACAAGGGGCCTTTTGAGGGTAGCAGCCTCATATTATCAGGGACCTCTCTTCTTTCGACCAGAGCTTTTTAGCAGCCCCTCGAATTTTTAGTACATGTTTTGGAAATACGGGGAAATCACATTCTTTTAAATTT
>Ga0325410_1009008_pt1 | contig 10727 bp, 7 predicted proteins | sample PopdelMetagenome_16_FD_206182 | JGI IMG/M metagenome (GOLD analysis project Ga0325410, IMG submission 206182) | Populus deltoides microbial communities from Bellville, Georgia, United States - Xylem-PdIQD-R3 | ecosystem: Host-associated > Plants > Phyllosphere > Stem > Wood/Secondary xylem...
AATAATAATAATAATAATGCTGAACAAATTAATGTAGGGGGCTTTTCATAATTCCACTGGGCAGGCAGTATTAATCTCTCTATCCAGTTGAGCTATAAGTTTTATTTCTAGCTTTCCTCTTTTCTTTTCTTGTTTTGGTTGATGGGAGCATGGATGCTGAGTTTCAATATAAAAAATAAACAAAGCTGTAGGATGCAGGAGTACATGCATTCTCCAATGTTTGCCATGTTGATGTGGAACGCAAAAGCAAAAGGAAGCCAAATGAAGTGGTATGCATCTCATCTGCAACTCATATTTCAGTTAATATTTGGATTCACTGCTGGTAATGTTTTGCTTGTAGGAATTCCCATTGTTCTTTTTTTTTTTTCGCTTTCAACTTAAAAGAAACATTTTGGGTTTTAAAAACTGTTAATATGATGGTAAACATCAGATGGCTGAATAGATTGGCTAATGCCCATTCCATAGCTGTAGCAGCTGTTGCTGACCCCCCTGAAGCCATCTAGCAATTTCAAGTAAGTCATCAAATTTGGAAGCAGGCCAGAAGAACACATCTCGTTGAAAAGATTTAGAGCTTCCTGAGGTCTCCCAACTTGGCAGAAACCTTGCATAAGAGTGCTGTAAGTGACAGTATCAGGAGTCAATTCCTTTTCAGACATTTCAGAAAGTAATCTTTTTGCCTCGTCCAGCCTTCTTCTCTTGCAATTTCCATTGGTCAAGATGTTGTTACTATGTACAGCAGGTGCATAACCCTTGCCAACCATGATGTAGAGCACTTTTTGGGCCTCATCCATTTGGTTATTTAAACAATATCCACCCATCAAGGCATTGTAGGTGTAAACATTTGGCTCAGCACCTTCCTCGGTCATCGTTTCAAAGACACACCGAGCTTCTGAACCCATCCCTTCGTTGCAGAGTCCATCAACCAAAATGGTGAAGGTCACTGTATTTGGCATAACATTCCTACCAACCATTTCTTTGAACAATGTTGTAGTGGAATGCTCCGATCCACCATTTCAGATAAGAATTCCATGGCATTATTAACCAGCCTATCTTTGCAAGGGCTGACTATGATTGTATTATATGTCACCACATCTGGCTTGCACCCATTTTGTTCCATCTTGTACACGTGAACAGCCATACTTGTGTTGCCAGTTTTGCACAATCCATTGATTACAGTAGTATAGCTAATTACATCAGGCTCATGCCGTCTCCGTACCATCTCGTTAAACAATCCTACTGCCTCTTTAATCTCGCCCTCAATGCAGAGCCCATTATTGAGGGTATTGAAAGTGATAGCATTAGGTTGCATACCCAGTTTGACCGTCTTACCCAAGATAGAGACAGCAAAATGAACATGGTTGAAGCAACAAAGGCAGTTAATCAATATATTTATAGAATAAACATTGTGGGTAACTCCAAACAAATTCATTTGATTGCACAAGTAGACAACAGTGGAATACTGTTCTTTTTGGCAATGGAGCCTAAGAATTTGCCACATTCCACAAAAGAAGGCCTAGGGTTCATGTGGATCATGCGATAGAATGAAGCCAAGGCATCATCAATACTAACGTTATTGCTATTATCACAAACAAACCCACCATTTTTTGTGTGGCAAAGAAGGTTTCTTTGTACAAGTAGAAGTGGTGATGATTGAAGAACAAGAAAGAAGGGAGATGAGGAAGAAAAGGAAAGATGCCCATTTCCATATGTAGTTGAAGAACCCGAATAGCAGAATCAGAAGAAGCAGTAGCTCTTTCTGTTCCTCTCCTCCTTCGAAGCCGAAGATGAAAGCTTTTCCACTCAACTCCGTATCTCTTTCTCAATTCTGGGTGTCTTGTCTTCTTGGGTTCAGCTTTGCCAGAACCATTTATGAAAGGAACCCATTAGGTAATAGACCATTTTACTTTTATTTGAAGCCCAATGGCTAATGACTTGACTTTCTATCATTTCCTTTAAAAACAGAATATGGTGCAAAAGAAATATAGATTAGATTAGATTAAAATTAAAATTAAAATTAAAAAAATAATTGTAGTCTTAGATTCAGTGCACTCTGTATTGCTGCAATATAATAATAAATTTATTCTTTCATAAAAAAACCATTGAATTAGCTATTAAAAGTAACACAAATTTTTCACAAGAATTCATTAATTATTATCATATTAATTCAGGGGCAAATATAAAATGTGTGTTAAAAAAATTAATGATGTCTTTAACAAACTATTTTTTTCTTCCTTTTCTTTTCTTTCTTATTGTCTCAGGTTTCATATTTGTCATTTTAAAAATTAAATATGTTATATCAGTTTATATTTATATCAATTTTGATTATTATTTTTTTAATTAATATTTGTTTTATTTTTAATATTTTTTAAAGTTAATTTTATTTATCAATTTTATTTCTCAACATTTGATTTCATTAATTTTTATATCCAATTTGGTCATTATTAGTTTAATTGTTATTTTTTTGATTTTTTAATTTTATCCCCTATTATTTTATTTCATTTAGTTTTATATCAAATTTATTTTTCTTTCTTTTATTGTTTTTTTTTTATTTTTTAATCATTTCTTTAATTTTTTTAATCATTAAAAAAAACAATATATTTTGAAATTGGACATCGACAATCAACAAGTCCATGCAATTGAGTGGCTAGGTAGACATGCTTGAGATTTTTGGGTTTTTGACCTCGCAGGTTCAATTCTTGCTGTTTGCTAATTTTATGTTGTGGTTTTCTTCCTTTGCCTTCTCTTTTAGTTCAATTGTTAACTTGATTTTTCTACTTGAGACTTGCTTTGTTAATTTCTAAAGGTTGAGAAAATTATGTTATTTTAATTTTCTTTTCTTAATGTTCTTGTATTTTTTTTTTTTAACCATGTAATGTTTTAATTAGTTACCTTGGATAATCTTCCTTTTTACGATAAAAAAATCAGTCATTTTCTTCCCTTAATTCATATTTTACATTTTTCCCCCCGGCAATATTGCTTATACTCAAGTAATGTTATCTTAATCTCTAATGTTTCTAGACTAACAACTATGTATTTATCTGCATGATTGCTCAATCACACCTTTTAAGCTATTAAATTTTATAGAACAAGTTCGAGTTATGTAGTTGTTAATATAATGGTCACTAGAAGTTTAAATGATCATTAACTTAAGGGCCCGTAAGATTAGTCGAGATGTTAATCAGGGCCCGTGAGATTAGTCGAGATATACGCAAGCTGATCTGGACACCTACATTAATAAAAAAATAAAATAAATTTTATAGAATATTTTTTTTCGTTAGGGTGCTCGTTAATGCCTTGTAAGAAGTCTCAAACTGATCTAAATGACTTTGAGATATTATTTCACTTTGGCACAATCAGGGATGGATCCATAGATACCTTTTCCATTATGAGAATTGATAAACATCAAACTCAAGCGATTGAATCGCTCCTAAAGATTAAATGATGTTTTCTCATCTTGGGTGTTTGATTCTGTGGGCTTTGGAGGCTCATCCACTCGAAGTATCAAATCAAGGTCCATGCATCCTAATGCAAGGATACCTTTTGTCGTCCAATCGATGGAGCAATATCAGAGAAATCAAAACTCAGAGCAGATAAAGTTTGAACTGCAAATAAACAACAAAACTTACTAGAACATGCAATGAAGCCAAATATAAAACATTTACACCTGTGAATTAATCTAAACAAATAAATCAACATGTCATTATAATCTTTCATGTGTGCTTAGATTATAACATACAAGCAATTTAAATTACATTCAAGAATCTCATGTAGTTTAGGGACTTGTTGGGTTTTTCTCCAAACTAATGGCAAGGACTCCAGTTAGTGCCAAGTAGTTTAGCTGGTAGTTTAGCTGGCAGCTTATCTGGCATTGTATTTGAAGACTTGAAAATCAAATCTCAGGCTAGTTAGGACTTAGGAGAGAGATCAAGGATAAAAACTAAAAAAGAAGAGTTCATCACATAAAGAGTTCAAAAGATTGGATAAGGTTTACTTGTGGGTCAATACCAGTGAAACGTGGAAAGAAGAAGATGATAGAGGAGGAAAAGAATATATACTGATTTCCTTTTTCAAAAGGTACTGGTCTAGTTATGATCTCACCTAACCAAAGTGCAAGACAGTGAACTGCTCTGCCCTTTACCACCTGGCAACAAAGTGGATTGCCCTTAAAGCAAGCAATCAGGCTGGTTCTCTCCTGATTTCTTTCTTACAATACTTGAAGCTGCAAAAAGTAATTTGATACTATTTTGTTATATGTTTGACAGCAAAATCATGGCTATAGACCCCTTAAATAAAACAAGAAATTCTGTATTAATATTGCAACTGCTTACAGAGAAATCTTATTGAAGTAGTAATATAGGAAACATCAAACATATGTCCAGGACAACTTAACAGCAACACCAGATAGTTATAATAGGTAAATGAAAGGGAAAATAGACACTTGTAGAGTAGATAATAAGCCCCAAGAAACTTGTGAAGTCGGCTCAGGAAGGCCTGTGTAATTGCACATAGACATAGTTAATCATTCTGGGACTGGACTCACACTCCTGAGCCATTATATTTCCTTGCAGCCTCTTTGCTGTCAATGGTTGATGTGTAACTATCTTCTCTTGTGGACGGCCTAGTTCCATAGCGCCTAGCAGCTTCCTTGCTGTCCATAGTTTCTGTATAGGCTGGTTGTCTGTAGCGGGATCGAGGAGGAGAGGTAGTGGCAGAAGGTTTTGCAACTTCTGCAGTGGATGTTGAATGAGTTGGCCTTGCCCACCCACCACTAGTGATCATGGTCGGTTCCTTGTTGCTACCTTGTTTGCGGTAATAATCATCATAGCTGTCATTTCGAGGCGCATTACCGCTGGGCTTTAGCAGGTCTTTGTTGTGGAAAACGTTGCGCTCGTCGTAGCCTTCATAGCCTGTGGATTTAGGGGCCTGGCGCCAGTATGAAGCATCCCAAGGGGCAATCTTGGGTGGGCTAGCATCAGTTTGCACTTTGGTGATGGATTCCTCAACATTTTGTGGGCGACTATTAACTGAAGCCATATGTCTACGGAACTTATCCTCTGCTCCATAAGGATCCTCTGCCGAGCGAGTGCTATGCTTGTATTCAGACTCCAGAGGTGAATGAACATGCTGTTGAAAAATCGTCTCAGTTTTTGTAACATAGTGATCTGCATTCTTATCAGCGCCATAGAAAATTATAGGCATTTTCCTCCCCTCAGCATCAATGATGACCGGTCGGCACACGTGATCAGGAGCATGGCTTTTTTTGCTCCAAAAATCATCAGAGCTTGGTGTACTGTTGGTGGAATAGCCCCTATACGCGTGACCATACCTAGCCATCACTCTCTTTGTATAGGAATTTCTTGCCTTGTAGGACTCTAGAACTTGGATTTCTTTTCTTGCTTATGAAAGATGTTGGAACTTTTCTTAAATAGAAAATTTGGACTCTCCTGTTCAAATGAATGATGCCAGATCAGCTATACGATGCATAAAAGGATCTTATGCTGCCTTTTGCTTTGCACTTTGATACTACCTTGAAGTTCAATCCACCAGGAAACTTGGTAAGGAACCATGTTCCAATCCTTTCACAACAGTGAATTCCAATCCTTTCACTTGGATAAACTTGTTTTGAAAAGAGGGTGATCCTGGAGGAAGAAGATTGCCAAATATATGGTGTCCCCACCCAATAAGAACAAAGGAGAAAGAGAAAGGATGAGAGAATCGCTTTTCTAGCGAGCAAGAAACAGAAAAAGAATAGCCTTTGGTGAGACAGAGACTTGGAAGTCGAGACTCTACTTTTAAAATGGCAATATCCACAACATGCACAAAATTGAAACTGAGAAATTCACAGAGAATTCAGTGCCATCTGCTTGCATTGAGCACCTTCTGTTGAGAGTATTTTCCTTTAATAATCACTGGCATATCATTGTAGACCATAATATTGAAAATGTCAATCGCTCAGCCAAAAAGAACACCCCTCCTCCCAAATTCGATCAGTCCTTTTCTACCTGTACCGCTAAATAAAAGTCTGAAGAGTCATGTTCGGCTTCTCCTGGACTGTGACCTCCATTAGTTGCAAGGCCATTGAAGTCCTGCTCTAGTTTCCATTTCAAACAAAGTTGTCTTCTTCATTTTCTCCAACTTGTGGAGAATTCTGAATTTCTACGGGACAAAGAAAAGAAGGAGATTCATTCCGACTCCGCAGCTTTGGGCAACGTAATCAAATACGTAGGAGCAAAAGAGAAAGTCAGCTCTACAGTAGCATATGTTTACTTGTTAAGCATAATGGATCAAAAAGCATAGGTGATAGATATTTTCGTGCTGTAAGCTCATTTGATTTTGCAGCCCTTTGTCTGAAAGACAGCCTTGAACTTGTCAATACCTTATCGCGGATCCCTTGCTGTACATTCTATCTGGGAAAAGAATAACGAGTGTTGATAAATTTTATGTGGCACCAAGTGTATCCCACTGCTCAGATTTATCATCATTTCTGCGCAAACACGATGCGTAGACTTTGATATACCTGGTATAACCCTCAGTTCCTGGAAAAACATAGCATCAAACTTAATGTTCTAATAGAGACATGAAAACCACTAGTTCCACAACCAAGCAGGCAAGCACCAACCAATGAATTTAATATCAACCCTTTGTCATTGTTTCCATTCCATACATTATTATCAACACACTGATGGCAGACCACAATGATCACATGAAATGTTTGAAGATAAAATTGATATGGAACACAGAGCCGGCTTAAGATAAGGGCCACTTGGGCAATAACTCAAGGCCCCTACATAACAAAAAAGCTTCAAGTATATGTAAAATGAAAATTACATATAATTAACAAAAGACACCAAGCACAAAATAATAATTATCCAAGATCTTGCTTGTTAGAAGTACATAAAAAATAATAATAATATTTTTTAAACATTTAAAAGTTCTCATTTATAACTTTGCTGAATACTCTTAATTATTTATCTTAGGCCGGCTGTGAATTGTACCATGATGTAAAGTTTCTTACAATGCAAGGAAACATAGATTATTCGCAATCACAGAGAATTGATTGACATTTTCTTCATTACATTACAGCCTAACAAACTTACACAAAGCATGTCTCTCTTGCTATTTCTCAACTATCTGAACATGAAAAGAAAAGAAAAGAAAAGAAAAGGCACCATGCATGTGCTTCACACACACTTTTTTCTGCAAGTAAACAGCTAAAAGCATAGATGGTGATAAAAGTTTCAAGATTATCACGTGCCTTGTCTTTCTATTTTCTAGGGGTCGAATGCCGGGACTTCAGGCGAAGGAGAATGGAAAGCACGATATATTTTCTCGCTTCTTCAACAAGGCAGCTGTGACCTGCTAAATGATGTAGCATAAAATGCTAAGGATATCAGACTTCCTCCTAATTAAGTTACCATCCAAAGATCTTGAATCAGAAAGTCATTAGGAGTATGGAGAGAAACAAAATACTGCAACTGTAGAAACTGACCTGGGTTAACTAGTACAAAGTACGAGGTCAATTTGAGGATAACGGGCAGCAACAGAAAGTGCTAGACATGCTCCAAAGGACTCTCCCACTAGATAAATAGGCTTATTTGGAGATGAGGCATACTCAAGCCTCACGGTTTCCTCTACAATTTTCACTAGCCCTGCACGCAATAATTAAATCTTGTTGAGTTAGTGATAGGTAGCATTCTAACACGTTTAGTTTAACAGAAAAGAACACATATGTTGCATGCCCCAACACACAAAAACGAGTATGAGGATCACGTCTGCAAGCAAACATGCACATCGTCAAGGGACTTGAAGAACCATATATTTAGGACCATTACAAATGAATATTCCTAGAAACATGTTCATGCACAGTAAGTTTGAAGATGAAAGGCAATGAATAAGAGCTTCATAGCTTAACTATTAAAGCTCATAATGAAGAGAAAAATGAAGCCATTCATTCGACAATGATCCTTACTTTCAAATGCTGTTCGATCATGCACTGGAATGTGAAGCCATCAAACTTCAAATGCCCTGAAATTTGCCAAAAAACATTGTAAAAATCATTTATTAATTTAACTGCACTGGAAATGATAGAACAAGTACGTATGACTGCAAAGGATTTTATTAACAGTTCTTAAAAGATGATTCCTTTGTTATATATAAAGAACGAATGCAGCAAATGAGAAGCAGTTCAAACAGTTTTGACGTGCAGAAACTATCCCATCTTAACGTGAACTGTCAACTGGCAAATAATTCAGAGAAAGCCCAAATTTTCATGGAAGGTATGCGCGTATGTCATGCTCAAGTCTTCAATACTTGTGATGAAGGTAGAGATATTAATTAGAACTTACTTCCCAAGAGCTTTATGGTGAAATGCAAGTCCCAAGCCAACACCATCTAGCCCTGAATATAACAATACCAGAAAACATATTCAGCATTCTGTAACCTCCTAACGTTAACACAGACAAAACTCAAATATTTAATCAAATCTTGCAGAACAAAACAACTTTCAGCAAAGTCGAAGCTCATCAACTAGAGATCCAGGTCATCTGTCAAGAGTGTTCCTTGTTTGCAATACTTGCAGCAGAGTTAAAATTCAACTTAATTTGGAGTTCATCTCAACAAGGCAAAAAATTACCAGGCAAAAACAGAAGGATTGGAGAATCTTTGAATGGTTTCCCAGCGGGGCAAAAATTACCCGAATGTAATGCGACATAAGGTGATATCTTGCAAGTAAAAACGGATGCCATGTTTTGACAGGCAATGGAAGGCAGTTTACACACTACTAGTTCCCTAAACAACATCTTACAACAGTACGCTGTCGTCCGGTCCTTGTCAAGAACTTGCATTTAAGAACTTCAAAGAGCAAAACTTAGAGCTCTCACTCAAAAACAATCACCCCCTCCTTTCAAGATTTCACCAAATGAGGACCTTTCTTAATTGCCAAGCAACCATTGAGAAACTCGGGACCCTTACTAATATTAATTAATACGTAATGGATCGAACACTACTAGCCTGAAAAAAAAAAAAGAAAACGGTTCTTCTGCTCATAAATGAAACGTTCCAAATATTCCTGGAAACTCTTGCTCTATAGACGGAGATTAGCAGCATTATTAATTTCATACAAGACATTAGGATTGATTGAACTTTAAACCTATTTTCCGTTTCTCTCAACAATATATAGTTCATATGGTAAATGTTACATATTAGAACCTGATTAAACATTGTAGTTGTCATGCACATAAATTGTTTGCAGAAGCTCATTGTTTTTGTTCAACACAAAGGAGTTCTTTGTCTTGACAATTTTTAAGGGTACGTACTGGAATGCGGGAACTTCATGCAAAGGATATATTGTTCTATCAATGATATTCCTGTATGGATCCTCTTTTCGCTTCTCCAATAGGTAGGCGATTTGCGTTCGACTTCAAATTTTATCAGCAAATACAGCTCATTTTCCTTTCCTTTATCTTGCAGCACCTCTTCCATTCCCTTTGTTTTTATGGGCTTCCTAAACAGAAAATAAAAGCGGCCAGGTATCTTTGGCAAGCCACTGGCATAAACACTTCTTGGCTGGCAACCTCTCCTTTACTTTCATCCCTATTATAGTGATATCAATCAGCGCAAATAAGCAGGAATGTGTCTGGTATCTGAAGCTGATTCGAAATTCTAATACGAGAAAGAAAGTAACATCATTGCAAGGAGAGTAATCACCTTACTGGTGTAGCCCTCCTAACAGTCTCTCTCACATAGTCATTAACTACAGGGATTTTCATCACGTCATTGTAATCAAGAATCAGCTGCCATATCCAAAAAGAAGAATTAGATAATAATTAAACTGAAACTTGTTCTGTCTTCTATGTGGGCAGATTAAGAACAGCTAGTGTAGTGCCAGGATTAGAAGAATTTAAAATGTAGAGGAAGCATGGATATGAAGATTAACAAAAATTCTTAAACTCATCAGAAGGGGAAAAAAAGCTCTAGAATTCAAAACTAAGAATTTTCTCTGGAAAAAAAAGGCACAAAGCTTACTTCCTGTATATCATCTTCTCCTACAGTCCCGAATGGTACAATAGTAGCCCCAACTAAAGCATCTTTTGCGGGCTTCTTCTTTTCTTCTCTTTTCTTTAACCGGAAACCTGATGTCAGGAAAGTTTTTTCAGTTCATTACTGGCCATCCCGTGCCATGTGACGATGACATTTTCAAAACCATTTTTAAATAATAATTAAACAAATATTCTTCCACAACTCACCCTCTCATTATTTATTTTTTTCAAACTTATAACTTGTTAGGGGTTATTTTTATTAAACCTTTAAAATTTACTTTTTTTTATTATAATTAATATATTTTTTTTATATCTAGCTAGTTAGTGGTCCTCAATTGTGAAATTATATTAATTTTTATATTAAAATAATTAAATTATATTATTAAGTTAATTTTATTATTATTTTCCTGTTGAATTGTAATTGAGTTATTTAATAAATAAGTTTGTATGTAAATTTAGATTTGTAAAAATATAGAACCTTGAAAGAAAACTTTATTTATATGTTGATTATAGATCCAGAAATCACATGGTGAGATAAGTCATTATAATTTTTTTTTATTTTTTTATTTTTTTCATTGCCCTAAATTTACTCTTACTTTTTTTTTGGGTCATGTATATTATTTTATCCTTTTAAATTTACTTACTAAGAATAAGATTGTCTCTTGTTAGATTAATTTTTAAGGAACAACT
>Ga0325410_1009009_pt1 | contig 10725 bp, 8 predicted proteins | sample PopdelMetagenome_16_FD_206182 | JGI IMG/M metagenome (GOLD analysis project Ga0325410, IMG submission 206182) | Populus deltoides microbial communities from Bellville, Georgia, United States - Xylem-PdIQD-R3 | ecosystem: Host-associated > Plants > Phyllosphere > Stem > Wood/Secondary xylem...
ATTTCTTTGGTAATATTTAAATGAAAATTTTAAATTAATTGAATTTTTTCATAAAACCGCCAAATAACACCGATGACTTTTCAATCCGTCGGTGATTTTGTCCGTAAAGAACAACAATTAACAATGCAATTGGAAAGTGAACAGTTCTGGAGCTCTCTGGAAAATATCGACGGAAAATTCTGTCTGTGATTCCCTTTATAATTGATATTATGAACAATGTTCACAGTTTACCAACGAATTTACTAATGGATTTTACCAACGGAATAAATTCTGTTAATAAAAATGACACGTTATTATTTTTTTCTTTGTTTTAATTTTTTTCCCACTATAATTCCTTTGATATACACCGGTGTTGATTTGGTTTCAAAGCTCTGGTTCTCAGTTCATGAATTAATGATTGATTATCTCTAATTAGCAGTGGATTTTCTTGGATAAGTTAATTTAATGGTTATCTTTCAGAAACTATCCTTTAACCTTGTCTTCTGAGTCGATGAAGGAAAAGCTCATGGATTAATTTTTACCTATGAAATCAAGACTGGGGGAAGAAATTTAGCAAGCGGAAATCCGCAGGTTTTGGCTCTCATGGAGGTTGAGAGAGAGAATTGATAAGAGAGACTGAAAAAATTGAAGGGAGCAATCAGTAGCCAGTTGCATTTTTTTATGTAGACGTGGCTTTATACGCGAGAGAGTTTTGAAATTTGAAGAGTGTCTGGAAAACTAAATTCTAAAGTTATAAAGTTGAGCTCACCTTGACTCACAAACGAGTCCTAGCATCTCGGAAGCACGGACAAGACATAGAATAAAGTTGAGGGCCTTTTTGTATTTTCATTTAGTTTTTTTTAGGTTATCGTGGTTTAAAAAAAAACATTTTTTTTGTTTGCTATCACTATGAATTTTTTTTTTATTGTTGTCTGATTAAATAAAATCAACCTATTAAACTCAATCCAAATTATAACTGAATTGTTTTTTTTTAAAAAAAAACAACTTATTGTACCCGAACATTTGTTTTTATGCAAATTACACAAATAAAAATGTGGAGCCACGGGGCCGTGTCTGGTAAAAGCCTAAAGCTACAAGACTGGGCCGAAGACTTTTCCGAAGAAAGGAACCAGTAACCTGCCAAGACACTAACCCACCAATCAAGATGCTCCATCCACACGTGAGATGTAAAATTCACACTCTATAAACCACCGCTATAAAAATAAACTTGCACGCAAGTAATCTCTATAGATAACGTGGGGGCCTCGTCGTCCTAGTAGATAACACGTGGATTGTTTGACTCGTTACGACTTACGATATTATGACTTTTTCTGACTTTTTTCCGCATAAAGAAAATACTTGTTTTTTTTAAAATTAGAAACGGGATAAACCAACCAACCTTCACCACATTTAAAAACTAACAACCTTGGATTAACATAATAAAAAAAAAGTTATGGTAGAGATTGTTTTCTTAACAAATTTTATTTTAAAATATTTTTAAAAAATTATTTTTGATAATAATATATTAAAATGATTTAAAATTATAAAATAATAATTTAAAACTACTTTTTAAAACACAAAAATAAAAAATCTCTAGCAACTTTATGGTGAGATTTCTCATATCCAATCTGGACTTCTAATAAATTTGATTGACTCAATTCATTGAAAAATCAAAACCGAATTCAAAGCAAAAAATTATTTGGTTTTTTTTAACTTAAAATTTTAGTATTTTATTCATTTTTTGGTTAAAAATAAAAAATTTTAAATACAAAAAATGGGTTATAGTTTTTCATTCCATCAAAATCAATTAAAAAATAATATCATTTCAAAAATACAATCGATTACAAAATAGCATCAAACATAAAAGACAAATAATATAACTAATTAATCATAAACATATAATTTATTTAGCAAACGATCCAAGAAAATTAAAAAATAAATAAAGGCTCGAACTAATAGAATGGTTGTTTTATAGTTTCTTAATGTTAGATTATATACATAGGTATTTAAAACCACATGCACACTAACACACACACACACATATACATTCTATTCAGTTTTTGGTTAAGATCAAAACGAAAACCTTCAAAAACCGAACAAAAAAAAAAACTAAACTAAATTTGGTTCAATTTTTAGAAATAATTAAAAAACAGATAAAAACCGAGAAATTTTTTAATTCAAATATGTTTTTTATTTAAACCCAATAGTACCCTGAGTAATGAAATAATTTAGACGAAACAGTTAAAAATAATTATGCTTTTAAGGGTTTGTTGTTTTTATGTTTCAAAAGTATTTTTGAAAAAATTTAAAATTTTATTTATTTATTTATTTACTTCAAATTAATATGTTTTTAGTGTTTTCAAATCATTTTGATGTGCTGATATTAAAAATAATTTTTTAAAAATAAAAAAATATTATTTTAATGCATTTTAACATGAAAAATTATTTGAAAAGTAATCACAATCATATTCTTAAACAAACAACGGACATTAATAGAGCCAACTTTTATTTTGTCACGAGACGCCATGTTTTGTGCTTCATGTAAATATTCATAATTATTTCAATAAAATAATGAAGTTTAGGACTTATGTCTTTTATTTAAAAAAAATCTGGAATTGTGGTTTAATTGTATTTTTGAAAAAATTTAAGTTTATTTTTTTTATTTTGATACATTAATATTAAAAATAAATTTTAAAAAATAATAAAATTTTTAATATATTTTCAAATAAATAACACTTTAAAAAATAATATCTACTACAATTCAAAATACTCATTAAATATTACCCACTAATGTTGATTTTGGTGCCCAGGGAAAAAAAAAATCATCACAAGGTAGTTATTAGTGCTGGGGCTTTTTATGGTATCTAAGATATTATATTTATAATTTCTAATTTACAAAATAATAAATATTTTTATTTATTGTATCACGGTAAAATACTTTACTGCCCAGTAATATAACTAATTATCTCATAATGATGATTACTAATATCGTTTTGTAATTTCGAATAAAAAAGAATGTTGTTTTACCATTCACTTTGCAACAAGAAAGTGATTATAAACTATTAAATATGTTCATTGGATAAACTATAAAAAATTATCTTATCTGTGCGTAATTTAGATAATTTCTCTGTAATTATGATAGTTACGTACAATTAAGTAAATTAATTTTCAGTAAAAAAAGTTAAATAAGAAAAGAAACTATTCAAGTGATAATAAAAAAAATCATTTTTAAATGCAATGCATGTGTTTAACATTTCACAATCACTTATTAATTTGTTCATAACTACATAATTATGGAACAATTAGAAAATTTGTGAGAAGATAAGATATATATTTTCTCACCAACTATTCAATGAATATGTTTAACATTTCACAATCACTTACCCGTTACGAAGTGAACGGAATTTATTTCTCCTGAAAGGTAGAGTGTACTTTTTGAGCTGTGATCATGGCACAGTAATATATATTAGTAACTAGCATAATTACGAGGTGATTAATTAAATTGCCAGATGGAAAAATAAGTAGTTATGATATGTCAACAATAAGAATATTATTGGGTTATTTATATATCATTCAAAACTAAATATTTAATACAATTTTTTTAGTTATTTTTTTCTATTTTTATTAGTATGCCTTTCTAGTTTTTTTTTTTTCTATTGAATGAAATGATTTTCTTATTTATTTATTATTATTATTATTAATGGAGTTTTCTAGTTTTTTTTTTCTATATGCAAAGGTTGTGGTGGTATGTAGAAAACTATAAATGTAAAAGAATAAAATAAAGTATATTTAGAGTCTTTTTATAATTATAATATTTATAGTATTCGAGAGTTTTGATTTATAACAAAAACTATGTTATTTTCACTATCGTCTCACCGGTTAGTACAAAACCTAATGATTCATGGTAGTTTTAGTTGAAGGACATAAATGATATGTACAAGAACTCAATGATAATTGATGGTTAGCTTGCACGTGCTTTTGAATAGCTATTTGTGGGAGAGGTATCAATGGATGTTGTTAACAATCTTGATAGTGAGATTCATAATGAGATGACTTGTATAAAAATATTATGTTTAAAATTTATGTTGGGACGACCCGTACTAAGATACCGTGTTAGAGATCCATGATAAGAAAACATGTACAAAAATAATAAATTAAATATTTTAAGAATTATTCAACGTTAGTGGTTTTTGCATGTCTTGAATCACAATAAATTATACAATCTTTTGCTTTTATCTATGTCAATATCTCTACAAATGATTTTAAGAATGTAATTCTCACCATTAATCTAATAAAATAAATTATAGTGTTTAGTGGGTAGTATTTTATTAATAAATTCACATAATTCATTAAAAAATAGGTTTATACAAATGAATAATTCTAGATGAATATTCTTATAGCGGATCATAAATTTTATTTCATCTATATTTTCTCTACACCTATTTATTTATTTAAAATAGATTGCTTACACTTCATGGGCATTTAATAAAATATTAATTTGAAAAAGAAACCAAACTTCTTTGACTACCGAAACAATTTCCTAATACACTGGACAACAATGACGGCACAACTGACCAATCAAACCCACGTCAATGAACGCCCCAATAGAATTTGAGTTTTGCTGACCCAGCACTCCCAATAAAACCTTCTCGTTTCCGTAATGGATAAACCTCACCGTTTAATCCGCAAAAACTGGTTACCTCATATAAAATATCATCGACACCATCCAATAATATTTCACCACGTGTAAGAAAACGAGCCGATGTTTCTTTTCCGTCTGAGTTTCCAGCTTTCTCCGGTAAACAGCAATCACTTAACTAAAATTTAAAAAAAATGAAAAAACCGACGCCGTTGTGGCACTATAAATACGTGTGCTTAGAGAAGGGAACTTACTCATTCAACAATAACAAAACCAAGCTCTTGCTCTACGTGTTGGTGTTTCCTATTACAGTACATCTCCTTCTCCTGCCACCTCGCTTTCCTTTTTATTACCAGATTTTCTTCTTTCATTACTGCCCAATTTCATCTCTATAGTTTATCCATCCATTTTTCTGTCTTTGTTTAATTTTAAGATATACATATCTAGCAAAATCTTCTTTTATCTGCTATATCGTTTTTTTTTTTAAGAAACGACGATGTGTGGGATACTTGCTGTCTTGGGTTGTTCTGACGACTCTCAGGCCAAGAGGGTTCGGGTGCTAGAGCTCTCTCGAAGGCAACTCCCTCTCTCCCTCTCATTTATCTAGCCTTTATGTTTTCGCTACCATTTCCACCCATATTTTATTCTTGATATATATATATATAAATTTGAAGTTTTCAATGTTTATTTCATAGCACTGGTGCTACCTGGCTAGCGTAACAGTAAAAGTACGAAAATGTTTTTCCTCCGCTGGTATATTTCCTAGCGCAGACAATTAACGAAAAGGAATTAACAGTATTTGGAGATATGGCCGTGGGACCAGATTTAAGATGAAAAATATTAAAAACGATCAGAAACCTTATAAAAGTATTTAGGATTCATGGACATGATCCGTTTAATCAAGACGAAGGATAGAAGGTTATTGTTTCGTAAATTTGATGATGATAGGGGACTGATGGGTCCAATAATACTATTATAATCGACAAATTTGTGAGTATCAAAATTGCAATTGGATGAATAATGTTGTCTAATTATAATTGTAACAGGTTGAAGCACCGTGGTCCAGATTGGAGTGGGCTCTATCAGTGCGGTGACTTTTACTTGTCTCATCAAAGGCTGGCTATTATCGATCCTGCTTCTGGTGACCAGCCACTCTTTAATGAGGACCAAGCCATCGTTGTCACGGTTGGTTATTTTGCAGTTTTTCATTTTCTGGCTTCAGACCAACACTTTAGTTTCTGTTACGTTAAAATTTGCAAAACAGGAAATTATTTTGGTTGCAAATTACAATTAAAATTATGAGTTTTCACTAACTTTAACGAGTCATTGGTGTTGAAAATAGGTGAACGGAGAAATTTACAACCATGAAGAACTAAGGAAGCGTTTGCCAAATCACAAGTTCCGAACAGGCAGTGACTGTGATGTTATCGCCCATCTGGTGGGTTGTGCTAACAAATTATGATAATTAGATCACATGAATTCCCAGTGATATTGAATCCAAAGGACTAATATATATATATACTGATGTAGAATGGAAGTAGTTTGCAGTTCTTGGTTCTTACGGTTAACCATGTTCTTGAAATTTTTCGAATGTAGTACGAGGAATATGGCGAAAATTTTGTGGACATGTTGGATGGAATGTTTTCATTTGTTCTGCTGGATACTCGTGACAACAGTTTCATTGTTGCTCGTGATGCCATTGGGATCACCCCCCTCTATATTGGCTGGGGACTTGATGGTAACAGCTTGTCTGATCCTGGTTTTTCAAATTTATTTATGTCTAATGAGTTGGATTTTGTTTGATGATTTTACCTTTTCTTTTTATTATTCAGGGTCCGTGTGGATTTCATCTGAACTGAAAGGTCTGAATGACGACTGTGAACATTTTGAGTGCTTTCCTCCTGGTCATTTGTACTCGAGTAAATCGGGTGGATTACGTCGTTGGTACAATCCTCCTTGGTTCTGCGAGGCCATTCCCTCAACCCCATATGATCCACTTGTTCTGAGACGTGCATTTGAAAAGGTAAAGACAAATATGTAATTGGGCTCACTGTAAGTTGTTGTTCTTGATGTTAAAAATTAACAAACAGGAAATTCTTATGGCGTTTAGCTCATATGTTAAGAATGATATACGCAGGCTGTGATTAAAAGGCTAATGACTGATGTGCCTTTTGGAGTTCTTTTATCTGGAGGCCTAGATTCATCACTGGTTGCTGCTGTTACTGCTCGCCATTTGGCAGGTACAAAGGCTGCCAGACAATGGGGGACACAACTCCATTCCTTCTGTGTTGGCCTAGAGGTGATTGCAAATTTTTGTCGTAAGAAATTCAGTATACAGGTTTTAAAGAGTTTGATAGAGTCCTTGATTTTGTCCCTCGTGCTGAGCAGAATTCACCAGATTTGAAGGCTGCAAGAGAAGTTGCAGATTATCTGGGAACCGTCCACCATGAATTTTACTTCACGGTTCAGGTATAAAAATCAAGCAAAGTTTTTAAGCTCAATTTCGTGCTATCATTCTATGACTACCCAAAAGTGTAAACTAACATCTTTGGCTTGTTACAGGATGGTATAGATGCCATTGAGGATGTCATATACCATATAGAAACATATGATGTTACAACCATCAGAGCAAGTACCCCTATGTTCCTAATGGCTCGTAAGATCAAGGCACTAGGAGTGAAGATGGTTATTTCTGGTGAAGGTTCTGATGAGATTTTTGGTGGGTATTTGTACTTTCACAAGGCACCTAACAAAGAAGAGTTACACCGCGAAACATGTCGCAAGGTAACTAACTATATGCATACACCACTCTTTTCTGTTGAAACGTAGAGACATAACAAGGGAGCGTTCTGATAATTGTATTCTGTTGCATGTATGTAGATAAAGGCCCTTCATCAATATGATTGCTTGAGAGCTAACAAGGCAACATCTGCTTGGGGTTTAGAAGCCCGTGTCCCCTTCTTGGACAAGGATTTTATTAATGTTGCAATGGCTATTGATCCTGAATGGAAGATGGTAAAAAAACCTTTCGTTGAATTTTTATACGTTGTTTCTTTCTATGTATGAATTTTTAAGTATAGATATTCACGATTTTAAAGCTTGTTAAGTGGTTCTCTCTCTATTCATCAATTCCAGATCAAACCTGGACAAGGCCATATTGAGAAATGGGTCCTTAGGAAAGCCTTTGACGACGAGGAGCATCCTTATCTGCCTAAGGTCCATATATGCTAATTGTCTTCCTTCTAACTCCACAAGCACAATAATTGCTTTAGATTAACATGTACCATTTGATTTTCTGCAGCATATTCTTTACAGGCAGAAAGAGCAATTTAGCGATGGTGTTGGCTATAGCTGGATCGATGGTCTCAAAGCTCATGCTGCCCAACATGTACCTATATGAGTTTTTGTTTTGTATCCTTTTGTTTCGTTTATAGCATATTTCTATTTGGAAGCTCATACTGCAGAATTAATATTTTCAGGTGACTGACAAGATGATGCAAAATGCTGAGCACATCTTTCCACATAATACCCCTACCACCAAAGAAGCCTATTACTACAGAATGATTTTTGAGAGGTTCTTCCCACAGGTAATCCGGTCAAACCTACCACAGTCAGTTCTAGTAAAGGATGAGTTATGCTAATGGTGTCAACACTAATTTGATTATTATTATTGCTCTTCATTTGCAGAACTCAGCCAGGCTGTCTGTTCCTGGAGGAGCCAGTGTAGCTTGCAGCACAGCTAAAGCTGTTGAATGGGATGCTGCCTGGTCCAATAATCTGGATCCTTCTGGACGGGCTGCATTGGGTGTACATCTCTCTGATTATGATCAGCAGGCAGCTCTTGCCAATGCAGGAGTGGTGCCACCAAAAATTATTGACATTCTTCCTCGAATGTTGGAAGTTAGTGCTTCGGGAGTTGCGATCCACAGGTAGCGCCTGCTGGAGGACTAAGTATTGGTGAATTTGATATCTATAGCCTTGGTATTATGTAAACTTGTGTTGCCTTGTATATGTAAAAATCTTATAGGTCATATGTAGATGTTACAAATAATGATCCGTGGTCCTTTGAAGTCGTGTGTTGTCATTACTTTGTGGTTTTTGTACAAGGTAATTCATGTATGTTATCAATGCCCTGTAGCTGTTTAAAGCTGCAAGGCAACCCTTCCTACTGTTTAAAGCTGTAATGCAACCTTTCCTATGGTTTCTTCGCTTCATAGATGAGTATTTTTCTTCTCCTCCTCAAACTTCTCAGCTATAGTCCTTTCCTATGGTTTCTTCGCTTCATAGATGAGTATTTTTCTTCTCCTCCTCAAACTTCTCAGTTATAGTATAAAAAATCCAATATCCAATTTTAATCATCGGAAAAGAGGGACAATGGATGTCTACATTTGTCGCTGCCATGGTACATACAATATTTAGCAGAAGCCCTTTTCCTATTACTTTTCATCACTGGGAAAATCGCAGATGAGATCCGATGCAGGCAGTGAAGCTTTTAAGTAAAGGACATGAACAAATCACAAAGGACATTTTTCTTTTTTGCAATGTTGAATAATATTTAGAGTTTTGGGCCTTGAAAGCATCGGTGACATCTTCTCTGAAACTAAAGGGACCACGCTACTGTCAATGGACAACAAAGGCATATGCAAATTATACATATTTTGCTTCTGTGGAGAATAGGCAACAGGGTTCCGATTTTTCTCTCCTGCTGCCAGTCTATGGCGGTCAGCAATCGGATCATAACGAGCTGGACAAAATTATGATAAAGGAAAACAAAGTATAGAGAGCAGTTATCTAGAAATTACCCGAGGCCATCACTTAAACCAGGCAGCTGGTATATTTGACCCGGCAAGATAACATGCCTAACAGAAATGACGACAAGTCCCCTTCAATCCCATGGTAACATATACCAAACATGCTATAGAACAAGGGCTCCAGATCCCACATGAGCTGGGCTTAAATGACCACTATCATTCTTGCAGTTTTTCACTTCAGGAATAACCAATCCGAGTCCATGAAGGGATCAAGTTAATTAGCAAAATAAAGTAGCAAGTTTTATCCCAGTCACCCAACAAGGAATCATCTCTCTTCGTGGTATACATCATCACTAATTTACAAGGTGGGCTAATTGGAACATATGTATATCTTAGTCTAAAGATCATACAAAACAATAGAAGACATGAGGATTGCAAATTATGCATCTCTCCGAACGCGTATATAATTAGAATTGGTAGTTAACAAATAACAATAAACTAGACTTAAAAGAACAAGGCAGCGTAGAACAATTGGTTCCAAGTATCAGGCAGTCCAGGAAGGCACCAATGGCTACAATCCGCGGATCCCGATGGATCCGCCCTCTGCTGAGGGCTCAGATCGCCACTATAAATTGATGGGTGCCCATCTTTTCTCAACTCTGAGAGCATTGTGATGTCCAACAAATATGCAGGATTATGCATGTCTCTGATCACAGTATCCACTACCCTCATTTGATCAGGGTATGCTCCAGGGTATGTCATTCCATTCATTGGTGTTGTCTCGCCATAGCAATTTCTCGTTGTTGCTACTGTCGTCCCCGAGCTCCATTCACTTGGACTGTCACAGATCAATAACCAAAATGGTTTACTGTTAATTTCCAGCTTAGCAGAGGAATACTTAATTCTTTAGACGCTAAGTACACGCACGATCCTATTAAACGAGGAATAGTAATGCCACTGCCGCTGACAACCGACAAATGATCGGTGTTCATTTTCAGGTTTCTTGAGAACAGGATCACGTGACGAGACCGTTGAAGGATGTCGGTAGATTGTCTTTCAATGGGGGCAAATGACCCCTCTCCAAGGCCTGTGATATCATGCATTCTCTAGTCTTTTGTGTAATTAGTTGAACATGAATTTTATTTTTCCTGACACTCTGCCTGGACAGATGAAATAATTATGGTCACTACTCTTTAAGCTTCAAGGCTCTAAAAAAGTCTTATGTGATGACTGAAATTGGTTTCATTGCAATTGCAGATTATTCCCTGCAGTTGATTCAAATTATTTCATGTCAAATCCATAGTTGGGATCTGTGGGGGTCCATTAATTAATTTGCCTCTTCTGGCATATTCGATC
>Ga0325410_1009011_pt1 | contig 10724 bp, 4 predicted proteins | sample PopdelMetagenome_16_FD_206182 | JGI IMG/M metagenome (GOLD analysis project Ga0325410, IMG submission 206182) | Populus deltoides microbial communities from Bellville, Georgia, United States - Xylem-PdIQD-R3 | ecosystem: Host-associated > Plants > Phyllosphere > Stem > Wood/Secondary xylem...
AAAAAAATAAAAAAATCTCTCGGAAGCCATTAGTCGTCATTCCAATTATTTCCATCGGTGTAGCTAGGTCGATTACAATATTTACAAAGAAAGAAGGCTAGCTAGCTAGCTAGGGTTTTGTATTTCTTCATATGAATGGATACACACTAACTGGATCCCATTAACTAGAAAAGCACTGCAAGCTCACATTCCAAATGGAAATTCCATAAGCCATGACACTTCCTTTGTGACAGTTGTTCCTTAATGTAAAGTGAAAATGACTAGAATGCTGAAAGCCACGTATTTTCGATTTCTTCGAATGCTATTTTCTTTCTCATCCTCTATCCCTTTGCAGCTACTCGATATCAATAGATTTCTTGTTGAAATCATTCCCACCCTCGCAAATCGTGAATAAACGTAGAAAATCCATAATTTAGATTAAATATATTAATTGAAGGATACTGGAGGGCATGATACAGGCAACAAAATAAAAATAAAATCCAGAGATGTAAGAGTTGTAGTCATTTCTCATGTAAGCCCACTAAATTAAATGGTACAATACTTTAAAAAAATGAAAAATAAAAAACAAGTGCAGCGCATGTGAGCGAGCGGGCGAGAGAGAGAGAATAATAACCGTAGGATGTACACGTGAAGCGGAGATTCGAATAGATCAGACGTTCAGTTAATGTTCACGTCATCATCATCGAACGAGTCTCGTGCCGTCCAACCCAAACCGTATACACCGAGTACATTGACACAGCAAGACGTTACGGCCGCGAGGCAACGTGGGTGCGTGAGTGCCATTGGGTTCCCTTAGCGGGAGCCAGCCAACCAAACCCTAACAGACAGCAAGTAGGTGTCATAAAGAGAAGAGAGGGACCCATTAATTCTTTGACACGGTTCAAGGCCTGCACGACTGCAATCTTTGGTACAGTACTTCAGCCTCTTGCGTCTCCCATTATCTCTTTAACATCTTTTATCAACATCAAGATCTTCTTGGATGTTATTCATGAGGTAGCTGAGATACTCTGGTTTAAAGTTTGTTTTTTAATATTCACCGGTTTGAGTTCCCTTAAAAGCCACTTGATATCGTTAATTTTAGAGTTCCGTCGAGATGAACACCTACAATTACCTGGGAAAAGTAGAAGATCTTCTTGGATGAGTCTTCGTGCCACCAAATTATTGAGAACTTTGATGTGTTTTAAGGAATTAGAACGATGGATGATAGGGTAAAACGCAAATCCATTCGCCACCTTTCGAGGATCGAACAGCCGGAAGCTGCCGTTCTCATCTGCTTTAAGCACGGGACCATTTCTTGTTTGATGAACTAGTCGTTTTTTCCCACCTCAATTCTATTGGATTAACAGCTTAGTACATATCTTAGTTTCTGAACATTTGTGATGTTGACACAGCTCTTGCCTGAAGAATGTTTCGGACGTTGTTTCTCGTAGTTTCACACAAGGAAATACGCTGTTTCATGTTCACATCTGTTGAAATAATTAAGTTTATTTCATTGTCAAGCTGCAGCAAGTTTAACTGTGACTGGGAAATACACTTCATGCATATTATAAAGGGTTACCGAATTTGAAAGTTTCATATTTTTCACATTTACATGCAATAATTGTTCAAACTTGGAAAGAAAGGACAAGTCCCAACTGCTTCGGAGAAAAAAGCCAGGTTTATATGGAAAAAGTCTATATTGTTACCTAGTCGTGGTTTCTTGACTTCTTCTAACAACACGATATATGTTACTTGGCAAGATTTATTCTTGGCTGATGAAATAGTTTTAACTTTAAATGACCGATTCTCTACTCTTTTTTTTCTTTTTTCTTTTTTCTTTTGGTTTTTTTGGATCATTGTTTTTTCTTTCTTTTCAAATTTGTCCTTCTACGCTGCCTTTTCTTGCTATTGAAATTTGTGGTTTATTTTTTAGGGACCATATTTGAAAAAAAACAAATATTCAGACCCTTTTTGGGAAAAGTGAAAGAAAAGGGAAAACCAGCTGCACACGCCAATGAATGAGGATGGTCACAATGATGGGGTGGCGCGTGCGGAATCACCCGCGCTCCAAAGGTGGACGTCTTTCTTGGTACCGCTAGAATTTTCTCAATGATGACATTTTAGCAGGGCGACACATGTTAGATTTATAAGTTCGATGTGGCTCTAGTAGTCAATTTCTCGTTTCTTTATTCTTCTCCCTCTTTTATCTCTTCTCTCCTTCCTATTTAGTCCATTCCTCTAGGGGTTCGTTCCTTGCACTCTCCATAATAGTAAAGTCACCTGCGAGTTTTTTTTTTTTTTAAATTAGGTTCTAATTTTTTTTAATTTTTTTATTGACTTTTTTATTATCATTTACCACTAAATTGATTTGAAATTAAATTTTATTTTCTTTTTCTTTCTTTAAGTTAACCTTAATCTCATGATCCAGGCACTAATTTAAAAATTTGATTCAAATGGACTCATATTGTTTTTATCTTAGGTTATATTTCTTTTTTAATTTAATCCTTTATTATTGAGTTGGTTAGAAATTAAATTTCATTTTTTTTTCAAATTGCTTTTTATTGAGTTATTTTGGTTTTATGATCTTAGTCGCAAGTTTTAATTACAGGTTTAACCATCACTGACTCGGGTTTTTTTGTGTTTTTTTCAAATTGATTTCATTTTTCACTGTTGGGTTGGTTTGATATTGAGTTTCATACTTTTTTTTAATTTGATTTTTATGGGGTAACACCAGTCTTCTGACTCGAGTTCCGAGTCTGGAAGGATAGCCTCAATTGACTTAGGTTATTTTTTTTCAAATTGATATTTTTATTTTATCATTCACTATTGGGTTGCTTTGAGATTAAGTTTCATAATTTTTTATTTTATTTTCTTTGTATAAGGGTAGCCATATCTTATTATATGAGTTATGGGTTCGACAGGATTGTCCGAGTTACTTGAATTTTCTAGGTCATTTTTTAAAATTGGTTTATTTTAATTTTTTCATTCAAATTTGACTTGGTTGGAGATTTTTCTTTGTAATTATTTTTGTTTGTTTTTTATGAAATTATTCAATCTTCATCATATTAGTTGAGAGTTTGACAAGTTTACTCGAGTTGATTCCAATTTTTTTTGTTTTTTTTGTTATTAAATATTATTTTTATCATTTTTGTCTTTTGACATTAAGTTAATTAAATATTTGACTTCATAATTCATTTGAATTTTCTTTCGATTGTGTTATCATAATCTCGTGACCAGGATCGTAGATTTTATAAATTAACCTGACTTGACCCGAGTCAATTTAGTATATAATTGTCCTGATTTTTTTTAAAAAAAACTATGTCTAATATATCATCATCTTAATACATAGAAAATATATTTTTTCAATATGCATTGAGTTCTAAACTTATGATTATTTGTTTTCTTCTAAAAAATACATTAGCAATGACTCTAAAAAAGATTTTTCTCCTAACATTTAATTATATATTTTTTAATTAAAATTGCTAATTATTAAAACATTTAATTCTCTATTGTTTTTTATTAAAGACATGCACCATCTTTTTTTAGCTCGCAATTAAAAAAAATTCATGACGTTGGAAAGTGCATTTCCAACAACTCTTATCTCTTTTTTAGTGGTTGAAAAAGAATAATTTGTTCGCTCCACGGGAAAGCACGAGCATGTAGCAAAGCATTATTATATGGCACCACACTTGGAAGGTCTCTACTCCGAGCACACGACACTCGAAGAAGTGGATAGGTGCCCTTTCCTAGTCGGCTCGGAGAACTTGGTGCCGGGAGACCGAATATATGACAACTTGGTTAAACTCAACCTACCTCTCTAATAATTATAAAACCAAATTGTACCATTATATTCTCGAGACACGTGGAATTTATTTAACTGTATTAATTATTAGGGGTTTGAAAACACTTTTTAAAATGTTTTTTATTTTCATTAATTAAAAAAATTATTTATTTAATCAAAAGTTATAAGAAAATCCATGCTAAACACTTGATAAACTCGTGTGAAATGATAATAGAAATTCCTACTATTATGAGTATGTAGCAAGAGTTTTTTGTTTTTATTTTTTTATTGAATATTGTACTGAGAAAATGTTTTATTTAAAAATTAATATATCATAGAATACTTGAGGGTCTGTTTGAAAGTGTGGTTATGGTTGTTTTTTAAAGTGTTTTTCATTCCGAAATGTATCAAAATAATATTTTTTTTATTTTTTAAAAATTAATTTTGATATCAACTCATCAAAATAATCTAAAAACATCAAAAACATATTAATTTAAAATAAAAAAATAAAAAAATTCAAATTTTTTCAAAAACACTTTTAAAATGTAAAAGCAAGAATATAATCAAACATTTAATTTAAATATGATGATAAATAATCTAGCTGCTAGTGTAAGATTGCAACCCATTTTTAGACACCAACAAAACTAGCTAGATACCATTTATATGTACATTAAAAAAATAAAAATAAAAAAAATTCAATTTGATACTTTGAATTTCATGAAGCAATTATAGGTATGCTAACATTTCACCTATCATCTCTTTTAATTAACCAAACGACATGCTTAGCCTAACATCCATGCATCTATAGCTTCCTTGGAAAAGCTAGTTCAAGATCAAATAACATCATATCGTTTACTAGTCGTTTTCATAATTTGATTTTATTGTCTGATATTTTGGTTATTCTTAATTTAAATATTTCTTGATGATGCATCGATCCCTACGTAAAACTGGACAAGCCTTTTCCCTTCGCAACTGGTCATTTCTCGTTCGGTATGGTGGAAACATGGATTTGCCTTGGATTTTGATTTTGTGGTGTCGCCAAGTTGTTATTGTTTGTATGCAAGTGAGGAAATCAAAATAAAATCTCTTGGCCCAACTCTCTTATTAACATTCGGAGGAATATTTATAGCTTGTTTGATATTATAATAATTATTTTTTAAAGTATATGTTTTTGGTTTGAAAATATATTAAATTATTTGTTTTTTATTTTTTAAAATTTATTTTTGGAATTAATATGTCAAAATAATATGAAAAAACTAAAAAAATTAAAATAAAATTGATTTTTTTTAAAATACTTTTAAAATATAAAAACAAAGAAGTGTCTTACTAATCTTTATCTTCTGTCATCAAAATCTATTGTAATTTCAATAATTAGAATGAGATTGATACGTTTGGCTTAAAAAGTTGAACGTAAGAAGACCAGTACCTTGACATTTATAGCATATTTAGAAGTGTAGCTGTGGTTGTTTTTTAAAGTATTTCTTTATTTAAAATATATTAAAATAATATTTTTTATTTTTTAAAATTTATTTTTTGTATCAGTATATAAAAATGATTTAAAAATACCAATTGTAATTTAAAGAAAAAAAATTTAAAAAAATTAATTTTTTTAAAAAACATTTTTAAAACGTAAAAATAACTTCACGGACAACACACTGTAGATAAATAAATAAATGACTGGACAGTAGAAACAGCTCTACCAATGTTTAATAAACAACCTGCTTAAAAAATCAGTCCTCTTCAATTTGTTGATAAAAAATGTAAAAACACTATATATATACTACTTAATATCAAATTGTATTTTAATAGTTGTTTTAAATAGCATTTGATTAATATGGATATGACACAGATATGATAGGGACAAAAAAAACAAGTTTTATATATTATTCTAAAAATAAATTTATTTTATATTTATATTTATATTTTTTCTACCAAATATATTTTTATTTTTATATATATTTTGAAATACTAATCAAACATAATATTTAAACAAGATCTTCGATAATGCTATTTAAAGGTTTTGAGTTAAAACTTCAAACCTCCACTTGAAAATAAAATTAACTTTAATATATACAACCATTTTTATGATTCCTGGGAATGACATTAAAATCGTCATGGAGATATATGATCGTTCATATAGTGTTCTGATAGGAATACTGTAACAAAAACTTGGTCCGTATTCAACCACGAGAAGGAAATTGAAAGGTTATAGTAATTTAAGTTTAGAAGAAGATTCATATTATTAATTATATTAATAATGTAAATTAATTTTTTGGAAATAACTGTAACTATCAATAATTTGGAAAAATTGGGGAGGGTGAGGTTTGGAGAGATGGGAGCAGCTGCAGAACGTTTTCAAATTACAGCGAGAACGGGCTCTCTCTGCCACAAATGTTGAGCCTATTTTTACACTTGGTCCATAGCCAATGCAAAAGACAGTCCAAGCCTAATCCTTGATCAGATCAGCCTTGGCCCAGAGGTTTCCACTTTCATACATGGGTGGCTGCCTACCTGCCTGGATTGCTTTTATGGATAATTCTCATGCTATTATCCTCTAAATATATGATGGTTTTTTTTTTTAATTTATCAATCGGATTTCAAAAGGGTTTTTTTTTTTTTGAATCCTTTGATAGGAGTCCCCAGTGTCATCAATTCTGACCGGAGAGAGAGCCCATACATTGAATCAAAATGATGGCGACGCCAACCCACCATCTTTTCTACTTGTATAAATTGGGTAGTTAGGATAGAAATTTTAAAAAATAAATGAATTAATACAACTGTGAAAAAATTTGGTAAAATAACAGATTTTTAACTGTAATATTTATTAAATATTTAAGATTCTAAACCGTGACAATTAAAAACCGCGAGCATCCATAAAGCTGAATTCTTGCCGCTATTGTTTTGCCACAAAGTTTGTCTGTTAAAGTAGGGAGTTTGCTGACAATGAAAGAGACCAGTTATTGTGGTTAGGCCAGTCTCGGTGGTGGTTTTAAAGAACTTAGTTTTGGTAGACTGAGAAACTATAGAACCAAAAAGAGCAGAGATGGCTTGTGAATACACACCATTTGGATCTTGAAAAGCTTGCTGTGCACAGCCCTTGTAGACCGAGGTGCTGTAATCAGGGGCAGACGGAGAAAGACTAACAAAGAGAGAGGGGGAGAGAAAGAGGTAGCAAAAAAAGGGTTTTGAGGGAAAACCCATTTGGGAAATGGCAGAAACGGATCGATCATGACAGGTTTTGGAAGTATTTGTGAAGTGGGTTTTAGGCTGTTTGTTTGCTTGAAACAATTTTTTTTTAGAAAGTGAATTATAAAAAAATGAATTTTAGAAAAGTGAATTTAAAGATGGAAATATGATGAAGTAGAGGTTGGGTTTCGGGTGTGATTTGAATTGCTCAAAAACAATTTGTCCTTTGGGTTTTGGGTGTGATTTTTTGGTGTTTACTTTACTTTTTTCTCTGTTATACGCGGATTGGCACGCGAGCTGGATAGGTATATTGAGAAGCTAGAAATTTACTTTTTTGAAATGTGTCGTGTTAGTAATATTTAGTTAATATTTCGCTTTTCAAGCGTGATAAGATAATATTATTTCTTCCAAAAAGTCTTAAAAGGAGAGTTATTCTACTAAATTTGATCCATGTTTTTCATCTTTCATGGCTGCATGACATGACAGCAATGACATTGATCACGGACCCATTTCGTGGGCATTCCCTTTCTGAATGCCGTGCAATGTTGAACCTAACGTTTTAAACTCTTAATTTAATCATAGATAGATGCTGATTAATCCATGCATACAAGGATATGGATTTTCTAGTGGTTTTTGTAAGAAATAATGTTTGTGTACCAACATTAAAACCAAGGTTTTAATTAACAGCATAACTAATACAAACTGGACCTTCAAATAGCTGACAATTATTCGAAAGGAAGAACAGCTCTAAGATTCGATGCACCCTAAGCCATGAAGAAAGGGAAGCTAGATTCCTATAACAGGAAAATGAAACTTCCCTGATGCATTCGTGATGACATTTTCAATCAAATTTGTTCGAGTACCAATATACACCTTTGCTCTTCGGCTTACCTTCGTCTTGCTGAACATAAATACACTCCTTGCCCTCTCTCCACATTGCCTTGTAGAATGGAGTTCCGTCGAATTGGTAGTATTCTCCCAAAATTGGTTTTATTGCCTTGGTAGCCTCCATGGCGTGATAGTGTGGCATCGTTGAGAACAAATGGTGAGCTACATGAGTGTCTGTTATGTTATGGAAAACCTTGTTCAAGATTCCATAATCTCTATCAACAGTTGCTAGAGCTCCTCTCAACCAGTCCCACTCCGAAGAGTCATAATGTGGCAAAGCGACGTGAGTGTGCTGCAAATATGTGATCAGAACAAGAAACGCATTCACCACAAGTAATGGCCCTCCATAGACACAAAGAACCCAAGCAAGCCCCTTTGCGACTGCAAGGCGGTAGAGCCCATAAGTGACAGCAAGAACACCAGCATCGGAAATATATATCTCCGCACGCTCACGATCATTGAAGATAGGGCCATATGGATCGTAGTGGCAGGCAAACCTGTCATAAGGCCTGCCTGAAACATTGCATGCTAGGTAAAGAGGCCAGCCGAGAGTAAGCGTGATGGTAATAGTGAGAAAACGACCTGGTGGGTTGTTGAGGTATTTGGAGAACCAAGAGATAGAAGATTTCTGCTTGGGGACAAAAACTTCATCCCTCTCCAAAGAGCCTGTGTTGGAATGATGGCGGCGATGACTGTGTTTCCATGAAAAATAAGGGACAAGGAGACCAGAGTGGAGGATAAGACCAACGATGTCATCGAGCCATTGATAGTCACTAAAGGCATGATGACCACACTCATGAGCCAAGACCCAAACGCCAGTTAGGACACATCCCTGGACAGCCCAATAAATCGGCCAGGCCACATAAGTGAGAGGGCGAGGAAGGAGGTGGAAGTAATTGGTAGCAACGTAATAAAAGAGAGAGGCAATGATCAGGTCATAAACAACGTATGAGAATGAGCGAAGAACAGAACGCCGGAAGCAATGCGGTGGAATGGCTTTCTTGACCTGCCCGAGGGTGAATGGTGGCTTCGAGTCAGGAGCTCGCTTCAAGACATGAGATTCCACCTTCCCGGGGGAATAGGGAGGAGACATTCTGCCACCAGCACCCATTGTTTCACGACCTGAAAACAAAAATCCAATAAGTGTAAGTTTTTCCGCAGGTTTATAATAACTTCCGTAAACCCGGCAATCTATCAGGGTTGTATATGTGGACAGCGACTGGTATTAATTAACGTTGGACCATTAAGCAGTTTACATCAACACCCAACTTTCCTCCCAACAACTCGAGGGCTTCAAAGTAAACATGCAATTATTAAATTTGTGGAAAATATGCACATATACATAGCACAAGCCTTTCCCACGTTTAAAATTAACGGTTCTTTCAATGCAAGCAAATAAAAATAAAACGTAATGGGATAAAGAAACTACGTAATTGCCTTGTATTTATCCAGGTTTTGCTCAGTTTTGAGCGCAATCACTTGTTAATTAGATATTAGAAGAGAACTCCTTCCGTAAGCATGGAATTATCAATGCAAGCAAGTACATAATTGGGTGTTAAGAACGTAATTGACCCGGAAAAGAACTGAATAATCTTCAATTACGCGTAAAGTAACTATATATGTGAACTACTCAACGTGTCTTCTTATCCTTGTGGCCACCCAGTCGTGTTGAAGCTTGGTGAGACGACCAGACATGTTCAAATTCATGTTTGAGAAGCCTGCTAGCATGGGACCAGAGAAATTACATTGGTAACCATACCATGCCCATAATTTACCCTATTGGCGCAGATCAACAACTGCCCACCATCCATTATTGCAAGATATTTGTTGTCTAAATTATTAATTTATGCTGGAGATTAAAAAAAAAAAAGAGTGATATTTGTCTTTTTTTATTATCATAAGAAAAAAAGTGAAGAAAAAAAGTGATATTTTTCTTCTTTTTTTTATTATCATAAGAAAACAACACTAGACCACTAAAGGAGCGCTAGCTGCCACTACCGGTCATAACTAGTGGAACATGAGGTCCCTTGGCAGAGCACCGTTTCTTTTCTTCTCTTTTCTTTTTCCCCGTGGGGTGGGGTAACAGAGCAGGGAGATGGAGGTTTTTGCAGGGGTCATGACAAATGAAGAAAGGAGTAGATGCCTAGTAATTTCTCACCTCCTCTCGGGCTTTCCTATTTTTCTTTAAAGACAAATGATCCCCGTGACAGCAAGAAACTAACACGGAAGATATTCCCCGTGGGGTGGAGCAACAAAGCAGTGAGAGGGAGGTTTTGTAGAATTGTAGGGGTCATGACAGCGGCAGAAAGGAGTCTGTGCCTTGTAATTTCTCTCCTCCTCTCCTTGTCGGGCCTTCCCATTTTTCTTTAAAGACAAGTGAACCCCATAACAACAAGAAACTGACACGGAAGATATTCCAAATTCATAAATACTGGAGAAACAAAACGAGGCAGTCATGTCACACCATTCACAAACCTTACAGCATCCACCATGCACCATCCCCACAAATTTGAGAACACAGAGATCGAGAAACCGTCTAGCATTGTAGTATCTGTTTGATTAGCGGAAGAACTTTTATTCTTTTAAGATATGTTTAATTATACCGGAACCGTAAGACTCAGCTCTCGCGATAGTGTAAGAATCTCACTCGCCTAAAATCACCTGACAGACGAAGACATCATGGGTCATTGAACCCTGACCCAGAAATTGATGCCCTGGTTACCCATGTGGGCCTAGTACTCGGGTCCTAACAGATCAGCAACAACTAGCGTATATTCATTATCTTCCAAATCTAATCGTTCATAAATCTCCGAGGGTAATGATTCACGATCAGCCACAGATACCAAGAATGTACTGGTTTGGCAATCTAGCCTAACTGGTTTGGCAATCT
>Ga0325410_1009013_pt1 | contig 10723 bp, 6 predicted proteins | sample PopdelMetagenome_16_FD_206182 | JGI IMG/M metagenome (GOLD analysis project Ga0325410, IMG submission 206182) | Populus deltoides microbial communities from Bellville, Georgia, United States - Xylem-PdIQD-R3 | ecosystem: Host-associated > Plants > Phyllosphere > Stem > Wood/Secondary xylem...
TAGAGAAAATGATCCATCCTCTAACCTTTTCACCTCCAAAAAAAAAAAAAAAAAACAAGTTCTCTCGTTTAGTTTCTGATCTGATACATGCTTCTTTATTGTAATTTGTAGGTAAGATGAGTGTTATCCTTACCATGTATTTTACTTTTGAAAACCATTTGTTGTAAACAAGAATGTTTAGGTTTTCTTTCCATGGCTTTAAATTATCACCACTTGGACCAAATTTAATTTCTTTTTTTTATATAACTAAATTACTTAAATATATAAAAGCACCTATTAAAAGAATTTAAATCGTATAGGAAAAATACTGTAACTTCAGTCACTATACTCCCATTTACATTTCAATATGGATTGGAGTAGTGAATTTTTATATATATATATATATATATATCTAAACTTTTTTCATTTGATTGAATCATTTCATGGCCAATTGCTTCTAAATTATTAATAAAGAGCTAGATTAAAAGATAGAGGACCAAAGTGAAAAAAACAGGGAAAATAGATGGTTGTTTTAAAATTGGTGCAAAAATAAAGCTTGGTCCTTATACATTTCAAATGATCAGCTTTCAGTCCCTTTTGTTAAAAAAAAATATTTGTCAAAAACTTCATTTTCTACTCCCTAGTTTAAGAGAAAATAGAGAACATCGCTAAATCTAATGGTATAGAGAGAAAATATTGCTAGACGTCGATTTTGACCATAAACAAATTGATTTTTGTGTCAATGGGTTCCATTCGATGAGAGAAGTTCCAATAAGGTATTTGCTGGCCTTACCATCACCCAAGAGGGTAGATTTGAGCTCGGATGTTTTTTTAATTTGAGTTTATTTTGATTTTTCACTCTAAAACATTGATAAATAGCAACGAAAATACCGAAGAAAAATATTTTGTTGGTACTTTTCGACATAAATAACAAAAAAAAAATATGTTGTAATTGCTGATGGAAATTACCTCATAATTGTTTTCGTTGGTAATTTACAATAGAATAAAGAAAATAATAAAATAATAAAAACATGATCCAACCACAAAAAAGAGTATCCAATTTTGATTAAAATCCTGAGTCGATGGACGGGAAGCATATCTTGGGATGGAAAAAACCTGATTATGGGTCTAATCAAAAAGGGGCGGGGTGGGGCGGCGACGACCCAAGGAATTCCATTGGCAATTCTATCAAAAATATTACATGTTAGTATTTTCCAAAAGAAATGTCGACAAAATTCCATAAGAAAAATAAAAAATAAAAACTCAATAGCACTCCCCCTTCATTTTCTTCTACTTCTACCTTTCTAAAAAAATAGTAGCCCCATCCCCTATTTCCTCAAAAATTCAGCCACCATCCTCACAAATCTAACCACCCCCAAACCTTTAGCAAATTTATAAACAGTATTAGCATCCCTCTCTTGGTTCAATTTCTTGTGAGGTTTTGCTACACCAAGAAAGCAAATCTATCCATTCTTTTTGTAACCCATTTATGTTTTATGATAATTTATTGAATTGTTTTGTACTATTTGTAGCTTGGTTGTTGCATATTTAAGTGTTTTACGACTTTTTTCATAGAGAATTTTGTTGCATAAATGTATGATTTGTATGTTAGGGTTTCTTTAGGATTTGGAGGAAATTGATTTCATTTATCATTTTATGAGATTGAGTTTGATTTTATAATTTAGGTATGTTATAATTAAAAAAATAATAGGTTATTTTATGAGTACAAATTATATTTTGTTAATTTTATTGTTAAGTTGAAAATTTATGGAAATCTAGAGAAATTGATATTTTTATGAAATTGATAATAATTAAAATGTATTAATTTAGGTTGAATAAGTTTGAATTGAACAAACGATGAATAATTAGTTGGTTATTGATTATTTGTTGTTAATGTTATTATTTAGTTCATATTTGATGCAAAATTGAATTTGTGTAAAAATGTTAATTAGTTATTGAATTGTGAATTCATTTTTAAAAAAAATTGAATTTTGAATTGATAGTTACATTATTAAAAAAAAAAATTTCATCAATATTCCATATAGGTTTTATAAGTAATAAATTATCATTCTTGGATGTCTCGAGATTCTTTCAAAGATTTGTATAGGAAAGATTATTATAAAGAGGTTGAGATTTTTATTATAAAGAGGTTGAGATTTTTATTAATTTGTACTTTCTAATTCGAAGAATATTAGTGGGGGTGAAATTAGATATCCATGTGTGAAGTGTAAGAATAAAAAGTTACATCATAAAGATGTTGTGATAATGAATCTACTTAAAAAAAGATTTATCAAGAAATACTTAAGTTTGTTTGCTCATAAAAAAACCTTATGTTCCTTATAAAACCATGTTAGAAATGATAGTTGGCTCAACTTCTAGTTCTAGCAACATAGAAGAGTTTGTGGATGATAATAGTCATCCTTAAAGGAGTATGGTTATAGATACAGTGAGAATGAATCAAGATTATTCAGGTGAAGGTGCACGTAACATCCATTTAGATGAAGAACCGAATATAGATGCAACTAGGTTTTTTAAGTTTTAGAAAGATTCTCATGAACCATTATTGAATGGGTTTACAACTCATTGTAAATTGTTGACCATTGCATAAGTGTTTACTATCAAGTTAGATTATAGTTTAAATGAGGTCAATTACAATAGGATCCTGGAATGGGTGAAAAACATGTTACTTGAAGGGAATAGTTAAAAGATAACTTTTATGCTTTAAAATCCATTATGAAACCTTTTGGCTTAAGATACTAGAAAATCAATGTGTCCAAACTTTTGCAAGTTATACAGTAGTGCTTTGCAAATTTCACCAAGTGCAAAACTTATCAGCATGCTCAGTATAAACCAAATAGTGATAGAGAAAGGACACTTACATATAAGAAATTAAGATACTTCTCAATCATTCTTATGTCTCCAAAGACTGTTGAACATATGACATGACATCATTCACATGATGAGGTAGACAGATTCATGGTTCATCCTTCCAATGGTGAAGCTTGGAAGTAGTTTAATAAGGACCATCCTTAATTTTTAATGGAACCACGGAATGTATATCTTGCCTTGTGTATAAACGGATTTAATCTATTTATATCCTTTACTGCACTCAATTCTTATTTGTTAGTCATTCTAATAGTTTATAACTAGCCCTCAAGGATATGTTGAAGTCAAAATTCATGTTCTTATCTATGATCATACCTGGTCCTTATAATCCAGGTAGAAATATAGAAGTTTGTCTTCAATCATTGATTGATGATTTGAATAAGTTATGGTCAGTCGGGGCTCTGACTTGTGATGTCTTAAGAAAATAGAATCTTTAAATAAAGACAACTTTAATTTGGGTTATAAATGATTTTCTTATGTATGAGATGATTTTGGGTTGGAGTACATATGGAAAATTAGCTTGTCCATATTCCATAGATGATAATAAGGCATTTACCTTAATAAATGGTGGTAAAACTTCTTTTTCTTTCTTTCTATTAGAGGTTCTTGACAAGTCATCATCGATTTAGAAAAAATAAAAGACTTTTTAAAAGGTAAAACTAAAAGGGATGTTGCATTGTTGGTATTGTCGGGTGAAGAAGAGTACGATGAATTCTCTCAATACAAGGGCATTGTATTTATTTTTTATTCTGGTAAGTAAAAATGATTTGGTTTTGGTGTGACCCACAACTGGGTAAAGTAAAGTATTTTTTGAGAGATTTTTTATTGGAAAATTAATGTCATCCGTCATAATTTGGTTGTCATGCATATCGAAAAGAATATGTTTGATAATATTTTTAACACGGTCATGGATGTTAAAGGGAAAATAAAGGACAATATGAAAGCCAATATGGATCTATTTTCGTATCATGACTATGAGAATATGAAGTTGGTTAATGATGAGATTCGTGTTGCAAAACCCAAAGCCATATTTTTATCTATATGCTTCAAACATAGCTAAGTTGGTGAATTTAGGGGAATGCAAATTATATGAAATGAAAAGTCATGACTATCATGTGTCTATGCAAACACTCATTTCAATTACTTATAGGAATTTATTGTCAAAAGAGATATATGATGCACTCATGAAGATTAGTAACTTTTTTTGAGATATTTGTTTGATAAAGTTGCATATCCAACACATGAAGCAACTTGAAAAAATATTATTGATATAATTTACAAACTTGAAATGATCTTCCCTCTCTTTTTCTTCGATTCAATTAAGCATCTACCTATTCATTTAATGTATAAGGTAAAAGTTAGAGGTCTTGTATATTATAGATAAATATATTCATTCGAGAGGTTATAGATTACATGCATCCTTAGTAATTATCCTTTAGTTTTTTAAAACATTTAATTATTCATCTCCAATTACTTGCATGCAAATACTTATTTAACCTCAAGAAAAATATTAAAAACAAAATGCATGCTAAGACTTTGATATACGAGGTTTATATTGTTGAAGAGATTTAAATATTTACCTCATAATATTTTAAGTGTCACTTGAGAACAAGAATCAAACTCATTCCAAAAAATAATGATGTTGGTGAGCTGCCTTCGAGTGAGAATTTGTTAATATTTTGGAACCTGAATGACCATTATTGAAGAATGCAGTGAGGATTAAATATTTGACAAACATCAAATTCAAATAAGTAAATAATTATGTGCTACTTAAATGTGATGAATTGACACCTTTTATTTAGTAAGTAAATTTCACAATTATATATTTTTAAATAACTTTCTCTTATAAAATAAATTCAATTAACTTCATTATCGGCAACATTATTAATTATTGTTATCTCAAAATTCAAATGTTAGTGAATATCAAATTTACCAATTACAAGATGAATAACAAGATGAATAATTTGTCTTATTGTTTAAAACACTCGTAAGTATTTACTAATTCGTAAATCCTAAGTTTATATATAGTTATGTTTTTTCTTCGACTATTAATGATTATTAACTTTAATCAGTTGTCCAACATGGAAGTGAATGCTAGTAGATTGAAATTTCTATCTTTAGGTCTTGAAAGAAAGATCAAGTATTATAATGAGTGTTTTATCAATGGATATATCTTTCATAATGAATAATATGGTGAAGTTATAAAGACCTATAATAGTGGGGGTTTTTGTATATAGTCAATATCAATAAGTTTGAAGTTGATTATTATAGCAAGTTACAAGAGGTTATTGAATTGTGATATTATAGGTTAGAAGATACAATTTTTTTATTCAAATGCTATTGATATAATACTGATAGAGAAATTAGAATAGATCCTTACCATGGTTTGGTTGTAATAATTAAAAGAGATTGATTTTGCAACATTAATGATATTTTTGTTTTTACAAAACAATGCCAACAAGTGTATTATACATACACTTCTTCATTTAGAAAGGATCATAATAGAGTTGATTATTTATCCATTGTGAAAACCAAATTTAGAAGTTGTGTCTAATTTGAAGTTGCTGAAGATGGTGATAATAAAGTAATTTAGAGTGTCCAATTTTTACCATATAATGATATCAAATGAAGGTGTTGGTGTAGAAGGCATAACAATTTTCACATTGGTTATGAAAATCTAGAGGAGGTGGAATTGGAATGCAAATCAAGAGGTTGGTTGGCTATAGAAAATGATGAGATTAGTAAACTAGTAAGCTCTAGAGATAGTATAGTGAGTTGATTTTTAAGAGATTGTATTTGAGTTTTATCGAGAGATGGTCTCACACTAGGATGTGTAGAATTGGACTCTAGAGATAAAACATTAGGCAATAAAATACTGGATACAACTGAATTAGATAAGGTGTAGAAGTTACCAGCAAATGAAGTATTACCTAGAGCTTGGAAGAATGGATCATTATCCTTCGCTAAAATGTGCTTTCATAAAAAAAAACATGGCATGAAATATATTTTGATTTTGCAAGTCTAAGTAGCAATAACCAAGAAAAATGCATTGTTTACTTTTAAAGGCTAACTTATATAGTATAAGAAAAGAACAACGAAAGCAACCAAAATTTGGTAATGCAGAATAATCTGGAGGTTTAACATGTAGTATTTAAAGTAAAATAATTTTGAAGAACTTTGGTTAGTAATCTATTAGTGAGGTATATTGTCGTAAGAAAGGCATCTACCCAGTAACATTGTTTGAGATGGGATTGTGCTATTAATCTAGCTCTTGAATATGATGATGTTTATATTCAGAAACATTTTTTTATTGTGAAGTGTGGGGACAAGTTAAACAATGATATATCCAAGATTTTGAAAGATACTCATTGAGTTGTTTTGATAAAAAAAAAAATCCTCTCTATTACCAGTCTGAAATTGTTTAATGGAGCATGAAAACATATTTTCAGCATGAGCTTTAAACTTTAGAAAAGTAGGAAAGACATTTGATTTATTATGCAATGGATACAACTTTGAAAATCATGAGAAATCATCAACAAATAGAACATAATATCGACAACCACTAACATAAACAAAACATGAAATCTATAGGTTATAGTGTATTAAAATCAAAGGATTTATAGACTATCTAATAGAGTTACTAAAAGGCAATTTTTTACTTTTGCTAAGAGGATAATAGGAATAAAAAAAGGTTTATTTTCACTTGATAATGGAGAAGTGGAATGTGAACATGGAAGAAACTAGAAAACAACTTAGGAAGGGTGCCCAAACTAACTATGCCACTACACATTAGATGTTTTTCCACCAGTAGTTGCTGCAAGACCATGCAATTTGTGAGAAAGACTAGGTATGTGCTGAAGTAGTATTTGATCTACTCTTGTAGTATTCAATTTGTTTGATTCTGCTTCATAGTAAAAATCAAAATTAGTTAATATAAAGCAACAATTGTTATCTAAATAAAATTTATTGATAGAGAGTAAGTTTGTAGAAGCATGAGGACAATAAAGAATATTGGATTTGTGAAAGTTAGATTAGTCAATTTACAAAGATGTAGATCTAGTACTTTTAATAAGCAAACTTATATCATTCCCCATAGTGATAGTTTCTCCTATATTAAAAGACAATGAATGAGTGAGATTTTAAACATATGATGTATTGTGGGCATCGACACCACTATCTACATACCACATTTAATGTTCAAACTATGTATTAGATTCAACCACCATTACTGCAAAAATTGTTGGTGAATGATGACCCTGATAAGAAAAGTCAAATTTATGATAGCAGTCTATAGCAGTATAACATACTCTATCAAATATTTTATAGACAAGTCGAGTACCAATGAAGTGTTGAAGTGACGTTGGTTGCATGGATGTAAAATTAGTAGAAAAACTAGGAATGGGCATATATTTTGGAGAATGAGTAGATGGTTGAGCAACAGTAGGAACTAGATTTCTTTTCTTGTGTCTAAAGGAAGACTTTTTATAAGCAGAAAATGCAAAAGTGGTATTAGAGACCATTGTGTTATGCTAACTGTCAAGAAAAGATTCATGACTTAATAACATTAAAATATTCAATAGTAAAGTCTTTATCCCTAGAAGCAAAATTATAGAATTTAATAAAAGGTTATACTCCTGATCAAACCACCATGAAAACAAGATATTAAATCTTGATCATCAATATGTTTCTGCAGCAGCTAGTTGATCAACAATGGCTTTTACACTTTCTAAATAAGCAGAACAAGTATTATACCTTTGAGTGATGGTTTGCAATTGATGCTTCATGTGAGCAATGCGAGAACAAGACTAGCTAGAAACCATGTTTTAATAGTAATCTATATTTGTTTAAAAGTGTTTAAACCATACACAGAAGCCACAAGATTTGTACCGATAGATAATAAGATAATTCCTAACAAAGCTTGATATTTATTATACTAGTTTGTATAAGAAAGATTGGGAGAATTATCAGGGTTAAATCTCTTTGGAATTGGTTCAAATCCTTCCACGAATCCTAAGAGATCATTGCTATTAAGGAATGACAAAAAATGTGATTGCCATCCTAGTTAATTTGGGCCATTAAATTTAAAAGATGTCGGTACAGAGAAATGATTCATAGAGTTATACGAAAGATTGAGTGGATGAGGCTGACAACATTATTAAACGAATATCAAGATGAAATGATGTTGAAGTGTGTATAAAAAAAAATTGTAGTGTTAGCTTTGAAAGGCTCTCATACCATGAAAGAGTAAAAGAAGAAAAAGGTTTTGCCAACATAACTAGTTCTATTGAAATTATCATAATATATAGATGTAATGTAACAAGATAATAGGATTACAAAGAGTGAAAAACTTGAAAGTTAGCATAATGGATTTACACAATTGAATTTGGATTTACACAATTAAAACTAATATATTGTTGAGTATTTATAGAAGAATAAATAGTTTGTTTTGTAATGAATTGCAAGTCAAGAAATAGAAACACTACTATAGTAGAGTTTCAAAATTTATAGTGCCTCGTGTTAGAAAAATTATGAAAGAAAATGTCCTTATGAAAGAAAATAATTAAATTAAAAAAGTTTTAAAATAGAAAAGAATATTAAAAACAAAAACGCAAAGAAAAATTGCTTGAAATTAAATAATGAAACTAATATTATTCATATACATTTCGGTCAAACCGTTACACTTTGTTATGGTTCTCTTAATTTTATAATATCTCAAGGAATTATTGCAATTTATTCATTTTAGAAAGCCATTTTATTTGATTTTAAAACATTTGACAATTTGTTGTTATTTATTTTTCTTAAAATAAAAACAAGTTTTTTTGTTTTAAAATGTTTAAGAATAAAAGAAGAAAAACAATTGATATAAAACTATAGTTAAGTATATAACATCCTATTGATTCACTATGTCAATTGTTAGTTTAATATGTCTTATAGTCAATCGGTTAGTTACATGTGATATTATTATATTCATGTAAATACATATTTATTATTAATAAAATCTTAATTTATCTTTAATATTTATATAATATTATATTAATGAATCTAATATTTGATTTATGAATTTGGAGTAAAGATAAAGTTCATAGGACAAAAATATTTTGCAAAGAAAATTATAAAGTTGTTATAATTATGAGATTTCTATTATATCAAAGTATTGTTTCTAAAATGTTCATGGTCGATGCTCTCTTAAATACTGGATATTTATTAGAGTTGTAGAGACTGATGCATATTATGTTCTTTTTTTTTTAAGAAAGGAAGCAACTATTTTCATAAGTTAAGGTATAAAGGATACCTAGAACTAATATGTAGGTGCTTGTCATAGATATGTACAATAAAGTGACCCACATGAAAATTTTATATGGAGAGACAATCTGTGTCTATGAAAAGGCTCACGTGATGATTGCGTAAATAATCTTTAGATTTGAGATCACTAAATTATGTTATATAAAGAATATTATGCTTTGATCCTGTTATATATTATCTTAATCGAGGTAATGAAGGGGTAGATATTGGATATAAAATAAACTATATGAAGGTACTTGAGTGATTAAGAGAGGATTCATCACCCTAAATGAATTAGGAAAAATATTTCATTTATTCTCAAATAGTATTGACTGAGAAATCCTTGGCCAATGTGTAATGAAATTTGAAAAGAGTTTCAAATCTTATTCAAATGATTAATGACTATTATGTAGAGAACAAATATGATTTAACATGGTAGACATATTTCATTATTTAATGTTAAATTATAACATTATTGATGAAATGATATTAATTACATTGAGAAACTAGTCATTAAAAAGTTAAGTCAAACCACTAATGACTTATCTAATATTTGAGAGATTATGACACATTGCTAGACTATGCACCTGATCTTCAAATATAAACTAATCAATTGTTGTATTGATAATAAATCAAATTGTTTAATTTATTTAATTATAATTATAATTTATATTTGAACCAACATATTAGGAACCTAATGAGTCACATGAATTAAAAACCATTAGTCAAGAAATTAATTTGGGATGATTTAATTATGTATGACTGATTAAAATATATTTTAAAAATTAAGGACTAGAAAATAGTTAATACATGGATTATATTTCTAGATCTAAAAAAATCAAGTAAAGAATTGATTGAGTTAATTACTAAAATTATCCTGAATTACTATATGGATATTATTTAAGGAACAAATTGATATTTTCCCAATTTATAAAGTTTTTTTTTTATATTTCCTTATAAATAGTAAGCTATGCTTTTTATTTTTAAGTTGTTGTCTATTAGATGAAAATATAATGTAAGTCACATAATAGAGAGTTGACACTCTAAGCATACTAATCATTTTCTTCTAAATAAGAATTTAAGAGATTTATCACTAATGGTTCATGTGAATTACCGTTGAATGTTAGACAATTAGACGTCTTGTGGTTTACAACAACCTAACCTTTAAAGAATTATTCAAAGCTAAAAAAATTAAATTTTTAAGTAATAAATATTTAAATAATTTTAGATCTGTCTAACGGGATCCTATAAACTCTCGAATAATAATTTTTTTTATTATTTCTGCTAGATGTATAATATTCAAGAACTCAACATCAATTAACATAATTTGTTGGTTTTATGAGAAACTTAATTTCAATATGTTTTTTTTTTAATATATAAAAGGAGAGAGATATGCTCTAGAAATTAAAGCTTACAAAATCATAAAGTAACAACTCCACAAATATCACATACCAAAACTTCAAAAGGTGCCTCAAAATATCAATAGATTGAGGATACGCATGATTATCAAGTCAATTTGTACTTCTGTATAACTTTTTGATGAACACGAGAGATATCCCAAACCAGTCACGGTGCT
>Ga0325410_1009017_pt1 | contig 10720 bp, 4 predicted proteins | sample PopdelMetagenome_16_FD_206182 | JGI IMG/M metagenome (GOLD analysis project Ga0325410, IMG submission 206182) | Populus deltoides microbial communities from Bellville, Georgia, United States - Xylem-PdIQD-R3 | ecosystem: Host-associated > Plants > Phyllosphere > Stem > Wood/Secondary xylem...
AAACCTTTATTACACCGCTACAATTACTAACCATAATGAAGAGGAGAGTGTCAAACAAGAGAGAAAAGGGGGCTCGGCTACCTTTCTTATTTTTCTTCTACCGAAACATATTTTAAAGTATTTTTTTATTTAGAAAAATATAAAAATAATATTTTTTATTTTTTAAATTAATTTTTAATATTAACTTATTAAAACAATCTAAAAGTAAAAAAAAAAAAATAGAACTCAAAGCCGAGGGGCTCTTCCTCGTAATGACTATGGGGATAAAAAAATGAAATTTGTGAAAATATTTTTTTAATCACAAAAACAAACAATAAATAGAGTTTTCATGACTTATAATGTATGATATTTTTATTTTTTTTATAAAATATTAAGTTAATATTTTTTAAATATTTTAATGTGTTAATATAAAAGATTAAAAAATAATAAAATATTTTTAAATTAAAAATATTTTTAAAAACTACTTCCATCACAAAATCAACACGTGTAGATATCACCTCTCTTTTTTTAATTTTTTAAATTTGTAATTAATAACTTCTTTCTTATTTTTTTAATCCTTTAGATTAATTTTTTTTTAATAATAATTGATGTTTAAAATTGTTTTTAAGATTTCATAGTATTTTAAGAAATTAATTTAATTTATTTTTAAATTTAAAATAGATAAGAATGTGATTAAAATTAATATATTTTATAAATAAAAAAAGTATAAAAATAACTTTTATTTTTATATCAGTTTCCATTTCAATCAACAACACTTACTTAATTCATCAATTTTTATATTTTTAATATATTTTAATAGATTTATAATCATCTTTCCATTCTTTAATTTAAAATTTAAAATAATAATAAATTACATTTATAATGCAGTTTTTTTATTAAAAATCAAATTCAAACACAGTTACTAATACTAAATAAATTAATTATAACTAAAACTTATCAGGCTTTTCTTGTGGATCGTCCAATGCAATCCACGGTAAATGTCTGTTCTTTTTTAGTTATAGATTTTTTCTTGTTTTTTTCTTTTTAATTATTTTTTTTGTTTGATTTAGTTTGTTAATATTAAAAAAAATTCTATTTAGTTATCGCACTCTCATGGCAGGGATCTCATATTTGACATGTTAATCTGATTTGACGGGTTAACTCAGTTAATTCAGATTTATTTTCTTTTTTCTAATTAGTTTTTTTCTTATAATTTTATCTTTTGATGTTGATTTGATTGAGAATTAAACTTCATGATTTGTTTTGTTTACTTTTTAAGAGGGGATTTTATTGTACCCCTCGTTGCAAAGCACTATTTATTGAAATAGTGTTTTGCTTTGTTTTGCTTTTTTTTATTTTTTTCCTTTCAATTAATTTTTTTTCTATTTAGTCATAACACTTTCATAACACGGCCTTAAAACCAGACCCACATCCAAGACTCTTGGGTCTGGTTTTGCAGCCAGACCCACTTAAACATGGGTCATGCAAGTTTAATATTATTATTAATATTTAAAATATTATTATTTGTATTAAAATGAATATTGCTAATATAATAATTGATAAATTTGAAAAAAATATTATTAATATGGAAAAACAACTGTAGATTTGATTTGAAGATTAAAATTTAAAACTATAAGAACTTGGGTCAAGCATGTTTAATAGTATTATTAATATTATAAATGTTATCATTAATAAATTTTTTTAAAAAATATTATTACTATTGAAAAAAAATTATAAATTTTATTTGAAGGGTAAAGTTAAAAATTATTGTTGTTATTGTCATCGTTGTCGTCATTGATATTCTTATTATTATTATGATTGTTAGTGTTATTTTTATTCTTAATATTTATATTATTATCAAATTTGAAAAAAAAATTATTACTATTGAAGAAAAACCATAAATTTGAATTAAATGGATTAAAAATTACAAGAACTCAAGTTTGACAAGTTTATTATTTTTATTTTTATTATTATTAGACGAACTAGACCCCAGAAACTTGGATCTGACTGAAGTGTCAGACCCAAGTTTATAATCATTAGTATTATTATTCTTGTTATTATTATTATCATTATCATTATCATTAATAATGTTTTAAAAAATATTATTACTATCGAAGAAAAATCATAAATTTAATTTTAAATGAAAAAAAATTATAAGAACATAGGTCAGACAAGTTTAATATTAATATTAAAAATATTATTATTTATATTATAAATATTACTATTGGTATTACAATTAATATTATATATATTACTCTTGGGTCAGATATTGCAGTCAGACCCAGACTTTTGAATCTAACTTTGCAGATAGATTTAACGCTATTAAATATTAGTATTTTTTATATTTTTTAATAATATTTTAAAAAAATATTATTACTATAAAAAAATCATAAATTTAATTTCAAATAATAAAAAAATTATAACAAGTTTAATATTATTATTAATGTTAAAAATATTATTATTTATATTATAAATATTACTATTAATATTATAAATATTAGTTTTGCATGAGATATTGCACTCATCCAGCCTCTAACTTTCCAGATATATTTAACACTATTAAATATTAGTATTTTTTTATATTTTTTATGCTAAAAAAAATTAGCCGCTGCGTAGCCGGGCGACCCCCACTAGAACTTAGTAAAAAAAAACAGCAGAGCAAGGAAGGAAAGGAAGAAGAAAGAAAAGAAAATTGGAAACCAGAAAAGACATGAAATATTGCAATTCCATCACTTTCTATCTATGTAATAGCAATAACAATCCTCTCTTCCGCGTTCCAGAGCGGAAGCAACGTCAGCAGCGCTTCATTTTATCTCATGAAATCAAATCATTCAGTTAGGTACTTGGTTTGTAAAGGAAGCAAGGCCTCCGTCAGTCAGATCTCCTCTCCTCCCCTCTCCCTAACTAATATCCTCGTAAGCCGGCGGTTTCATTTTTATCATCCCAATATTCATCGATTAATACTACCACTTTTACATTTATTTACTTATAGCAAGAGGAGTTAATTTATGCCTTTTTTTATTTTTTTCATTTTTCTCCTCTCTCTTACTGACAGTTATGATTCAGTTAGGGTTTGCGATTTTCGAAGCTCTCTTCCTCCTCCAATCTTACGAAGATTATTAACTCATTTTTCCTCCTGAGGTTTGTTTGTATTTACTTCTTACGCTCGTTATTTTTTTAAGTCGGTAACTAATTTTTTTTTTTGGGATTATTGTAGGCACGTATTTTTTTAGTGTGGTGGATTGGTTATTTACCTTGCTTGCTCACAATGGCTGAATTGCTGCCAATTTACTTTAGCGTAATTGCTTTCTTCTGCGCCTTGGGAGCTATGGCTTTGGTCATTTTCCACATCTACAGGCACCTTTTGAATTATACTGAACCTACTTATCAAAGATACATTGTCCGCATCATCTTTATGGTCCCGGTTTGTGCTTCTCTTATTTCTCACTTGCTGCTATTATATTTATAATAGTTCAATTAAGAAACATGAAGGCAAAAAGGGTAAGCTGGTTGTACTGAAATATATATATATATATATATATATATATATATATAGAGAGAGAGAGAGAGAGAGAGAGAGAGAGAGAGAGAGAGAGATTTTATTAAATAACCAAGATAGTAAATAATGAAAAAACATGTGCATATAATCTAGCGGACTTTGTGTTCTATTTTTTTAAAAAAAAATGGAAAAAGAGTGAGTAGAAAGAGGTTTTATTAATAATCAAGATGTTGTATAACGAAACAATGCATAATTTATGTGTTAAAGGAAAAAAAGTGAAGAGGTGATTTGTTATGGAATTTCTAGTTGTCGTCAATACAAAGACCGCATTAGTTACTAAAGTTACTGGAAGAGTGAGGTTTATCATAGTATGAATAGCCCGCTAATTGGACAGGCAGTAGAATAGCTGGTGGTTATTGGTCTACGTATTCAGACTTTCTTGTAGTGGAGTGAGCAATAAATGAAGAAAAAATGCTCCTTTTCACAAAGACTTGCTAGGAGCAACAATCTGTTTTCTTCCACCACCCTTTCCAGGTTATTTTAGAGTTGTTTGGCTGGCTTTCATTTAATAAAAATCCTTCACCCTTAGCAACCAGTTAAACATATTTAAATACATATTTGTGAACGGATGGTCTCAAAATTCACAGAAGGCATACTTTGTGCTTGTTAGTTGATTCACAAATTGTGTGGAACAATCTGTTTGTCCTGTTCCTTTAACTGCTTTAGAAAGGTGTAACTGAGAAATTTTCTATTGATTAAACGTTCACAGGTTTATGCATTGCTGTATTTCTTATCCCTGATTTTTCCAGAGAGTTCTATCTATTTCAATTCCATATGTGAAGTGTAAGCGTACATGTATTTCATTTCATTAAAAAATTGCAGTAGCTCTATCTATTTATATACAGTGTATAGAGATCTATATTTATATCCAAATGTCACAACATATTTTCTATCAAAATAGAAAGCATCTGCAAACATTCCCACTTGATCTTGGAATTATTGATTACTTGTCATCGTCAATTGTTTGTTTATCTTCTTCTTTTTTGCTTCAAAATACTTATGCATAGTTGAAGTACTCCTTCGGACATACAGATTATATCAGTAAGACATATAGTGTACATCATTGCAATTGTAGATCGAATCAGCAGGGCATGTAAGGTCTATAAACACTAAGATTTTCTGGGAAAGAATGGTTGGTTGCAAATATTGCCTGGTGATGGTGGTTGTTATGGTAGTGTTATTATCATGCTGGATGGCTTAGTGCCACTAGGAATCAACCCAAGGGTTCTTCTGCGGCCCACAAGTGGTTTGTCCTGGGTTAGATCCATATATCTAGCTGTTGTGTCATTTAACAAGCTCTTGAGGTGCCACTTTGGGCCATGAAGTCTTTTCTGTGTTCTATAGCAGCATAGATTGCCTACCTTCCCCTTTCTAACATTGTCTAACCAAATTGTGATGGTAACCAACTCAATTTTTTTCTACTGTCATTGTGCTATCGATCCTTTCACTTGACACCACTATTATTCCTTGTCGTTCTACCATATGCACCTGGGAATGAATAAGCGACCTTCTCCAGCATCCCACTATAACCCAAAAAATTTACTTGGACAAGTGGCTCATGTACTAATAATATTTACATGGCTGGGGTTAAGCTTTATCTGTGTATATACTGCATGAACCATATATGCTAATGATTGGTTTACTGTTTCAGTTATGAAGCTTGGGTCATTTAGAACTTTCTATCCTTATGTCTGGCTTGGGTTGGTGGCCCCGGGGCAGTTGTGCTAAGTTTAAGTGGTCGGGTTATGAATCCATCATGGTGTCTGATGACTTGTTGCTTTCCTCCTATGCCGCTGGATGGGAGAGTTTCTCTTCTTCTATGGCTTTTGGCATGCTCAAATCTCATTTTCTGTTTTGGTTATAAAATATGGACTGGATAGTCTGCAGTCCTATCTTCTCTGAAGGCTTTTATCATTAATTTTTATCTGAGTTTGAGTTTTGATTCAATGCAGCCGTTTTATTCGAAGGTGCAAGCAGGGTTGTTTGTAATTTGTGATTCTGAAGCCCTTCTTAGTTGCTGTTACACTCATACTTTATGTAAAAGGGAAATACATGGATGGAAATTCCAGTCCTAAACAATCATATTTGTATCTCACCATTATATACACAATCTCCTATGCTCTGGCGTTGTATGCTTTGGCATTGTTTTATGTGGCATACAAAGATCTGCTTCAGCCTTTCAATCCAGTTCCAAAGTTTATCATCATTAAATCTGTTGTTTTCTTGACATACTGGCGGGTAAAATTTTATCCACAGTTTGTTATCATTGCGAAGCTTTACAGAATGATTGTAAAGTATTGTTTGCACACAATGTGCTCATAGTTTCATGCTATGTGATGTCCATGAAAAGCAGAGACAACACATGATTCTCTTGTGTGTTGAGGAACATTTTCAAGGGTATGCATATTGGATTTGAAAATGGCTTGACCTGTATGCAACCCCTTGTCTGGCTTCTTATCTGTTAGACTTGCTACAAGTTTTAGTCTGATATATCATATTTTTTACCCTATATGTCCAAGGGCACATGTAATCAGCCTTTTTTTACTGCTAAAAGTTGTGCTGCTACTTTTAGACAACTATATTTTTTAGAACTTTTGGTGGCTTTTGCCTTTCCTATTCACTGTTTGTGCACAAGTTGCAGAGTTTTAGCATTTCTTTGATGCAAAAATGAAGTTATGCGTAGTCACTGTAGAACAATTCTGGTGCAGCATAATAAAGAACAAAACCAAAACAAGATAATAGAGTATATTAATGAAAACTTTAATTGAAATCCTCAAGAAATCAAGTAGTTTAAATAGCAATATAACTTTAGTACTTTGGTAACTCTCAAACCTTATTTCTTGAAAGCTCTCCATTGAAATACCCCCACCTGAAAACACAGTTAACCATAAAGAAGACATTTAAATACTCAATAAGTATCTCAATTAAGAAAATATCTAAAACAGGATTGTCTAGACTCAATAGGACTAATCTACTAGATAAGATCTTTTCTGCTAGGAAAGAAAATAAATTTCCTAGAAAAATTTCATTTTCTTGTTATTCTAACTTTCTTCCTGCATCAAATTCCTAAGTATAACATGTATTCCCTTTTGTAAGAGAGGCATAATGTTGTTTGAGCTGTGTACTTTCTCTTAGAACTGGAAGGGGATATACTTGTACATGATAGCTGTGTCTTCTGTTTGTTGTTTTTCTTCTTTGCAGTGTTTAGGTTTAGTGTGTTAAATTTATCAACTGAGAATAAAAAAAAAAGGAATAAAAAAATGTGAGCTTGGGGATCTTCTAGTCATGTTTCTTTTCTTTCTTCTTCAGGGAGTTCTGGTTTTTCTGGCTGCAAAGTCTGGATTCATTAAGGATGCAGAAGAAGCTGCTCAGTTTCAAGATTTTATTATATATGCTTATAGTTGGTCATCTTTATGCATTTCCATACAAAGAGTATGCTGGTGCAAATATTGCTGGTTCATATGATCTGACACGTAGTCTTGCACATGCCTTGAAGTTGAATGACTTATACCATGACACTGTTCACCAGGTATGCCTACAAGTTTTTGTTTCTTCCCATGGGTTCTTTCAAAAACTGCCTGTGGCAATTCTAATGATTATTAAGTTATTTGCAGTTTGCACCAACTTATCATGATTATGTGCTATACAACCATATTGAGGGTGATGATGGAACAAGAAAGTATCGCTCGCGCACCTTTGTGCCAACTGGCCAGGAGATGGATGCTATGAGAAAAAATAAACTCATGTTTGGAAACAAGATGGATGAGCTATCCAGTCACTCTTCCTCTGCCATAAGCACCCCAAAAAATGATTCCTCAGTGTCTTATCCTGCACATTCTGATGCAATGAAATCTTCCCACCTTATTGGTGTTTCTGATTCTTTATCCTCGCCATATGATATGTCGCTTATTGACATGGACTTCTCCAACTACCCTGCAAAAGTTGCTGCTGCAAATGAAACTGGGATTAGGTGACAAGAATGGGGGAACTGCAACAAATGGGTAAGAAAAGTTTCCTTCAAAAAGGGAGTTGAGGAATATGAGGTCATCTTTTTGCTCCAGGAAAGCTAATCTCAAGAGTGTTTTGTAGTCCTTGATCCTCTACTTTCGTTTGGTTTAATCATTCCAGTTGCTGAAGTCAGGATCCCTTGATTGCGATTTAATTGCCCCACTAGGGTTATTTGCCTTTGTTACCCATTATTATTTGTCGATACATAACTTTTAGATGTCTTACTTAAGACATTATAGGTTCATCATGAAAATGGTTGGATTATTTTTTACCCTTAGAATATCAGTGATTGTCCACCCTGCTTCCACCTGCGTTCCAGAAAAGAAAGTTTTAGATATTACATTTGCCATGTGAAATTGAGTTATGAACTTGTTTCTGCTGTTCCATAAGCGCTAACCCAGGGCCATTATTTGAGTTGTGGATTTAACTCATCATGGCTACTTACACTTTGGTTTGCCATTGTTGTCTTAACCATTTTCATTGTGTCATACTATAGAGCATAGGGTACTTATAGCTTTTTTTGGTGGTCATGTGATTGGAAGTTTGATGCTGGATCTACAACATATTTTAGTTGCTATATATATAGCATAGTTCATGCCCATAAGTTTGACATTGTGACAAATAAAAAAGGTTTCCACAATTCTACTTTGACAGGAAATCTTTCTCAATCGCGTGGGATGCTCTGCTATTGTAGTCATATCTTTCGTGAATGTTTTAATTTTGTCTTTTAAATTAGATAAATTGATGATTCTAATTGTTGCCCTTGATGATTGTACCAGGTAGAACAAATTAACCACCCACCCACGAATAATCTTTTTGATTTTTATGTTTTGAATCTATTACAGAATAAGGTAAAACACTTTTGACTTTTGTGCTCGTTAAATTGTATAAGCTAAATTAGTTATTTGGCATGGTAGAAATTTCTTTAATTAGATTTTTTTTCACAATTGGATGATTTGTTTTACTTAGTTTATTGGAATAAGACTCCTGTAAGTACTGCTATTTTAGATTTGTGTGTATGGCTGTATTTGATACAAGTCTTGGTGTGAAAGGCAACTCATTCATGGTAAGCCCAGAAGTACATGTTTCTTGATTGTAGGTATCTAATAATGTTGATGAGTAATTTTTTTCATATTGAATGTGTAGACTTGAAAGGCAGGCTTTGTGCGCTAATGTTAGTAGTCATTTGCTATACCTTATTTGATAATTTGATCAGTAATTCAGAGTCAAAGCTAAGTATTCTGACAAGAGCGTTTTTGTCCCTTTGTCACGGTTATTGTCTCGCAGGCATGAACTAAACTGAATGCTTCTACTTGACACACGTTATGATTATTTGAGGATCATTATCGGGACCTGATGATCTTGAAAGAAAGTCGTCTAGGAAACACTAAACACTACTTACAATATTGTTTGAATTTCAATGGGGATGGATGGATTGCATTGATCCAAAAAATGGTAGAGAAAAGAGAATATACTTGGCTAATAGAACTTGGTTAGGGAAACAATTACTAGTGAGATGGTGATGGTCGAAGACGATTAGGACGGACAAGATTAATCCAAACCAATCCGTCCCCGGAAATTGTTTTCAGACCCAACCAGCCATTCATGACGCATCATAACCTTGTTTGTATCCATGGGATAGGGGAGAGAAGAAAAGGGAGAGAACAGCACAGCATAAAAGGCACGTGACCACCCATCTAGCCCAGCTCAACGTGTTAAGACTATAAAAGAAGCAAGGAAAAGTCCGGCTTAGGTAAAAACAGCTCCTCCTGCTTGCTGCGGCGGCGCTCCCCTACTCGTTTAATACTAAAGAACATGAAGTGTTTATTTATTTATTTATATTCCCTTGGAACCCAAACCAAACACCCCCCTGGCTTCTCCCCCCTCCCATACTTCATTTAATTTAATTAAATTAAGTTGCTAGCACTGGCTTATTCCTTCTTTTAAAAACCCTCGACTGTTTTATTTTATTCTAAATCATAGATAGTATCTTCTTCCTTCCTTCCTTCCTTCTTTCTTCCTTTCCTTTCTTTTCATGCACATATACATAACCTGCAGGTAGCAGGATATTCATATCATATCATATCATGACTCTAGTAATGAATCGCAACTACAACTATAGTATTATTCAGCATCTGGGGCCAACTCCACTGTTGAGGAGCGGCAACAGCGGTACTTGGAATGAGTTATTAGGAGGACATAGCAACACTACTACTTTAGAGCATTACAGTAGCAGCTCGGTGATGATGATGGAGAATAGACAGTTATTTCTTAGAAGCTACCAGTTCTGTAGGAAAAGAACCGTAACAGAAAGGATCAAGGGTTCTTTTATTAGAGTGAAGAGAGCGATGTGGCTCAAACTAAGATCTGTTCGTAAACTTAGAAGGTTGGTTTGGTCCAGACTCCGTAATGCATTCTACTATCGCCGCAAAATTAGATTTCTCCCCCTTAAATTATAAACCATAATCATCACAACTCTCTCACTTGTACTTTCTAGTAGGAAGGCTATAATATTAGTTTATAATTTAATTATTTTCTTTTGTTCCAGTAAATTTTTTGTCCTATTTTTTTGTGTTTTTAAAATAATTTTTATTTAAAAATATATTAAAATAAAAAAATTAAAATTTTTTTTATTTTTAATATTACACCAAACTTATTAGAAAATATTTAAAAAAATATTAATTTAATATTTTTTTCAATGTAAAAATACTTAAAGAAGAAGAAGAAAAAGCTCTCTCATTCCTAAAATATGTATGCCTAATGCCTAGCCCTAGCTACCCTGGGAATATTGAAGGGCCCGAACCCGAAACCCGGAACCCCGACCCCCGAACCCGGAACCCCGAACCCGACCCCCCGACCCTCGAACCCCGAAACCCGAAACTCGAAACCCGAAACCCGAACCCCCTAACCTCGAACCCAAAATCCCGAAACCCTACAAATCCCAGACCCCAAATCCGAAACTCCAGACCCAAAACCTTAAACCCAAAACCTCAAACCCGAAAACCTGAAAACTTTAAACCCTAAAACCCAAACCCAAAACCAAACCCAAAACTTGAAACAAACTCAAATCCAAACTCTAAACCCGGAAACCCGAAACCCGAACCCCCGGGGGGGGGGGGGGGGGGGGGGGGGGGGGGGGGGGGGGGGGGGGGGGCGGGGGGGGGGGGGGGGGGC
>Ga0325410_1009019_pt1 | contig 10717 bp, 8 predicted proteins | sample PopdelMetagenome_16_FD_206182 | JGI IMG/M metagenome (GOLD analysis project Ga0325410, IMG submission 206182) | Populus deltoides microbial communities from Bellville, Georgia, United States - Xylem-PdIQD-R3 | ecosystem: Host-associated > Plants > Phyllosphere > Stem > Wood/Secondary xylem...
TATTTGTAAACTTGCAAGTATTATCAATATTGTTTTTTTAAAAACCACTAATAAATACATGTAGTGAGAATTTATTTGCCAGCTTGCAAGAATCATGAATATTCTTCATAAAAATGTTATTGTACAACATATATATATATATATATATATATATATATATATATATATATATAAAGGATAATTACAAAAAAAAAAACTATTAGTTTAATATGCTTTGTAGGCAATCGGTTGGTTACACGTGATATTATTATATTCATATAAATACATATTTATTATTAATAAATACTTAATTTATCTTTAATATTCATGCGATATTTGATTTATGAATCTAGAATAAAGATAAAGTTCACGAAACAAAAATGATTTGTAAAGAAAATTATAAAGTTATAATTATGAGATTCCTATTATATCAAAGAATTGTTCTTAAAATGTTCTTGGTTGATACTCTTTTAAATACTAGACATTCATTAAAGTCATAGAAACTGGTATATATTATGTTCTTTTTTTATGATATGAAATAATTGTTCTCATAACCTGAGGTATAAAGGATACCTAAAGCTAATATGTAGCTGCTTGTAATAAGACATGTGCACTGAACTGACCCACATGAGAATTCTATATGGAGATATTACATGTGTCTATGGAAGGCTCATGTGATTGTTGTATAATTGATCATTAAACTTGAGATCACTAAGTTATCTTTATAGAGAGTGTTATGGTTTGATTATGTTACACGTTATCTTGGTAAAGGTAAAAAATGAACAGACATTAAATATAACATAAACTATATGAAGGTATTTGAGTGATCAAGAGATAATTCATCACTTTATGTGAATTAGAGAAAATATTCCACATGTTCTCAAATAGTATTGATTGTTAAATCCTTGCGCAAGGTGAAATGAGATTTGAAAAGAGTTTTAAATTTTATTCAAATGATCAATGACTATAATGTTGCGAACAAATATGATTTGACATGGCAGACACACTCCATGCTAAAATGTCTAAATCAAAATATTGTTGATGAAAGGATAATAATTACACTGAGAAACCAGTTACTAAAAGGTTAAATCAAACCACTTATGACTTTCCTAATATTTAAAAAATCATGACATGTTACTAAAAAATACACTTGATCTTCAAATATAAATTAATTAATTTTTGAATTGATAATAAATTAATTTATTTGATTTATTTAATTCTATTTATTTAGAATTATAATTTATATTTGGATCAACATATTAAGAACCTGATGGGTCACACATATTACGAATCATTAGTCAGAAATTAAACTGAGATAATTAATTAAGAGTAACTTGATTGAAAATAATTTTAGAAATTAAGTACTACAATGTATTTAATTCAGAAATTATAATTCTAGTCCTAAAATAATCAAATAGGGATTTGATTAATTAAATTTCTAAAATTATCCTTAAATAATATATAGATATTATTTAAAGGGCAAATAGATTTTTTTTTTCCATTTATAGGGTTTTTAAGATTCTTATAAATATAAAGTCTTGCCTCTTATTTTTTTAAAAAAATTGTTTGTTAGACAAAAAAACTACATAAGTTATAAAATAAAGAGCTATCACTCTAGCAAAACAATTCATCTCTTCTAAATATGGATTTAATAGATTTCTTATTAGTAATTCATATGGATTATTGTTGGAAACTAGAGAATTGGATAACTTGTGGTTTGCGACAACCTAGTCTTTAAAGAATTATTCAATGTTGAAGAAGATCATATCTTCAGGTAATAAATCTTTAAACAGTTCTAGATTTGTTTAACTAGATTCTAGAAACTTCTAAATAATTTTATTTTAATATTTTCGTTGCATTTAATACAGAAATCCAATAAAAAAATTTTATAGTTTAATTATATTTTTATTTTTCTGTTATATTTAAAAAAAATTACACATTACATCATAAATTAAAAATAATTAAAAAAAATGAAAGATAAAATTGCTCTGATATATAACATACATGAAACGAGCTAATCGTAGCAACACTCAACTCTTTCTCTCTTTCACACATCTTTCCTGTTTGTTTCTAAATACAAATCACCAATTCGGTAACAATTTTTTTTTTTTTGGTGTTGTGGTTATGAAAATATCCACAGAAAAAGTTGAGAAAATTGTGGAAAAACCAAAAATATTTGTTGGTAACAAAATCAACACTGGGATTTCTTTGTTGAACCCATCTGTTCTTGCATAGATGCATTTTTTTTTTTTGTTAATTATGCAATTTCCATTTTGGGTTTTGTACCAGATCCATTCTAGAGAACTTGTAGTGCTTGAATGGGGTGTTCTTGATATTCTTGTTCAGGAGGAATTTTATTGAACACTTAACGGGAATTATTAGAAGTGTTTGTAAAGTTTATATTCATGGAAATAATAAAAAGGGTGTGTGTGAATGAATTGTTTGAAGTGATTTTGGCAAAAATGTGCGTTGGAGATGCAGATTTGTCATTGTGAGAGGAAAATGCTTGTGGTGGTGTACTGGGAAGGTTTAATTTCAGTCTGGGAAAAGAAAATGGTGGACAAACCCCTTCAGATCTTGTTTCTAGGACTAGATCTTTATTCCAAAAGCTGAAATCGTTCAATCAACCTTATGATGATAGCCGACTGTGAAAGCCTACTGCTAATCTTTAAAGCTACTGATAACAAAAAATTGTACCTGGCAAAAAGTATGGTGTTCCTGTGAAGTTTTGATCATCATGCCCAACACCCATATTCCCTGTGGCTCCTTTAGCCTGTTTCCCACCATAAAGAACAGATCCTCTTCTATTTCCTTGAATTATGTCTTTTCCCTTTTCAACCAATGCAGTTCTGGAATACTTGATTCCGCAGAAGCCTCTGCCGGAGGAGTGACGATGTCATCAACATAAAGCTCGTCAATTGCAACAGAGTTGGGTATATTCTCCCCCCCGTACCAATGCACTGTTTGTGCTTTAACCACTACCACAAAAAAGAAAAAAACAACTACAAAAAGTAAATTTGTTATATAATAATATTCACTTAAATAATATTTTATTTTTATTTTTATTTTGAATAGTTTTCTTTTTTTTATTTTTTTTTTCAATTCAATATTTAGTATTACCTTTAGGGATAGAGTTTTATATTTATTTTTTTTTATCAATTTAGCTTTTGATTAACTTTGTTGACTTGAATTTTGTCTTTGTAATTGATTTTTTTTTTCAGTTTTATTTTTAATATTTAGTTAATCGAGAATTAAACTTTTTAATTTATTTCAGTTTATTTTCTATGAAGTTATTATTATCTCATGATTCGGATCACAGGTTTAGCAAGTTGTTTTTGTATGCTTTTTTTACAATTTATTTTTGTAATTTCATCTTTTCAACACTGAATTGATTAAAAACTAAGTTTTATATTAATTTTTTTTTTCTATTTATTAAGTTCTCTCAGTCTCATGACATAAATAACGAGTTTAGTTGGTTAAATTAAGTTAACTCAAGTCAATTTTTTGAATTAATTTTTTTTAATTTAATCCTTCACCATCAAGTTTATTGGAAATTGAGTTCTGTAATTTGTTTTGATTTGCTTTTTATAAGGCTATTATGATCTCATAACTTGATATGTGGATTGATAAATTAACTCAGGTTGACCTGAATCGGTCTCATATATTATTGTCTTTATTTTTATTAAAAAAATTATCATCTTAAAAATTTATTTTGATTCAAATTATATTTTACTAGTTATTTAAATTGTATTTAAACCTGTTAAGATAATTGAATCATATTAAATCAATTCTAACATAATTTTTTTCTTTTTAAAAAATATTATCAACTCTAAAATATTTATGTAAAAAAAAATAATCCAACTGCAGTGCAGTAGGTAATCATTAGTGTGTTTGGCAGTGTGGTTGCGGTTGCTTTTTAAATAGTTTTTTGTGCCAAAAGACATGTCAATAATATTTTTTTATTTTTTAAAAATCATTTTTGACATCAGCACATCAAAATGATTTGAAAATACTAAAAATATATTAATTTGAAGTTAATAAAAAAATAAATAATTTTTAAATTTTATCAAAAACGCTTTTGAAACGCAGAAATAAACAGGCCGGTAGTGTATTTCATATTTTTAAAGACTTAAAGTGATGTCTTTATTTGAAGAATAAAAGGGAGGAGAAGCAGAACTCAAGCTTAAATGGGCACGAAGACTTGTGTCGCACGTTAATAATATTATTTTCTCCTGATCTTGATGACTATTTTTTCTTTCTCAATATCTTCATGTATATACTTGGGAAGCCATCAAAACAATATAGACGAATGAATTGTCTTGCACATAAAGTGTTCTATGAAATACAAGTTTTAGTTTTTTGTTGGATAAAGTTATAATATTAGTTTGATGATAAAGATTTAATATTATTATTGGAAGGACTTTTAGTTATTAAAATAAATATAATAGCAAACCTATAAATATTCAAATATTTATATATATATATATATATATATATATATATATATATATATATTTAGCGCTTGGGGTTAAGGATTTAAACTATTATTTAATATATAAATCCCATAATATGATATGTAATTTTATGAAATATAGAGGATAAATAAAAACACAATCAAACTAATAATTTTTTTTATATATATATAATTATCCCTATATATAATTATGATTTTCGTCAAAGGTGGGGTGCTTGTTACTATATAATACCTATATTCTATAAGAATAAATATTTTTAGGATGGAGAATGCCCCCTCCAGCCCTCCTTTGGCTCTGCCTTTATCTTCTGTTAGTAATAACTACATCATTGCTCATGCATCCTTACGGTTACTTCAAGTCATGCTGTACTGGAGGTCAAATTAATTAATTTATTTTATATAAAATAAATTTAGATATTGTTAATGTGTTTTTTAATGTAAGAAATTAAATTATATGGGAGTTGACTTAATGTAACTTGGTCACCTTAACAAGTTCAAAAATGACCAATAAGAATTTAGTTTGATTAACAAAAAATCAAGACAATATTTTTTTTAAGTATCAAGTTCTGGGTAGAAGATTTGGTATCTTAACTCGAGTTAATCTGAATCGATCTAATATATTGTCATTTCGATACTTAAACTCAATTTTTAATTAACCAAATATTGAATGTTGAAATTAAAAATAAAATTTCACTAAAAAAAGCGAGATAACCTGTCATCCTAGGTCATGAAACCAGGATAATCCCATAGAAAGCAACTCGAAATAAATTATGAAGATCAATTCACAATCAACTCAATATTGAATGATGAAATTAAAAAAAATCAATTAAAAAACACAAAAAACCACTCAAGTCAACCGAACAAGCTCATGACCAGGGTTATAAGACCAAGATAACCTTGTAGAACGCTGACTGAAAAACATTGTGAAGCTTAATTCTCAATCAACTTAATATTGAAAGATGAAATTGAAAAAAAAATCAACTAAAAAGGAAAAAAAAATTCTCAAGTCAACCAGCCTTATCCGAGTCAAAATAGCTAACCTGCAAAACACATGACCTGGATCATAAGATCGGGATAACTTCATATAAAACAAATCAAAATAAATTATGAAGTTCAATACCCATTAAAACAATCATTTTGGTTCATGACACTTGTACATGCAAGAATTGAACAATATTTATATTAAAACTAAACTCAACAAACAATCTTATTATCTTTGTTCACATGACGACCTGTAAGATTTTTTATTTTAAATTATAGTATTCTAAATTATATCCAAAAACTATATGAATTTCAACTTAACGAACGCAAAAAAAATTACAAAAAAAAAATACAATATTACAAATAAACTAAAACATATTAAAATGAATTGCAAGCTCATATTTAACAAAATAACACAACATCAAACTCATAGCATAGAAGTAAGTTTATTTATCTATGTATATATCGTCTACTAAATGGGATAAGCTCATCAATAATGTAATTGTCTCTTGTGTTTAATGGCCTCATCATTGGCTACAACATCATCAAGAGTTAATGTCTCTCCAAAGTTCATAAGTGTAGTGCAATAAACAGTGAACCAATAAGATACATAAATGTATGCTTTATTTTCTTCATCAAGATTACGAAGCATATAGGCAGACTCTTGATTCTCCCATAACAACAAGTCAACAAGTCAATGTAATGTTCATAAAATGCATACATTAAATTTCCATAAATAAAACACATCTTTCAATATATTTTAATTCTAAAAAGTTAAGATTACTTATGATATTTTAAATCTGATGCACATGTTACTTGTATTGCAAGTCTTTCAATGGAGGAACCTACTCAGATTTTTTTATGCCCAATGTAATATAAAGCTTGCATGGTGGATTAACCAGAGTCATAATCGTTAGTTTTACCCCGACAACTTATGGTGTGTAGCACATAACTTGTATTGATGTCAACTAGAATGTGTTATCTGTAGTCGAACATCGTATCACCTGATTAGGGCAATGTAACTCAACCATCTTAAAAAACCAGTGGGACTACTTTTGTCCAGGTGTCTATCTTGCTAATACAAACTGCAGGAGAAACTACTAATTTATCATCTTTATATGGATCCCACATTACCTATAACACAAATGTCAAAACAACAAAATGACAGTAATAGATAAAAGTCAAATTAAATTACAAAAAAATTGTTCAACATGCACCTGGAAAGGTTGCTAGCTATCTATCTCGCTTTGATAAAATAACAACACATTTGTGGAATTATTATCAAACCCCCTAATCATGTACCACCTAACATTACAAATCATAAGCTTATTAACAATTGTTTTAGTCACATTTACACAAATATAATATAGATGCATATAATTTTGAACATAACATTACTTGTATTCTAATGGAAGTTTAAGTGTAACCTTCATATACAGAGATGCTCTCAGAACTATAGCTATGTCAAAAAAACAATTGAGTGATTTTTTAAATTTATTATAAATATTTTAAATGAAATTGAAAATTTATTTCATTCATACCAATAAAAGTAGTATGCATCCCCCAACCTATTTTGCCTTATTCATGCATGCAACGCATATATATTTTTACAGGCATTCCAATATAGCAGAACCCTAGCTATATATGGGAATCAAATCAAAATCCTCAAGAAACATTGGATAAATAAATGACACATATCTCTTGGACAAATATGTGAACATAATACTTACAAACATATGCAATATATATGCGCTAACATACCTATAATAGCTTCACATTATCAAACAAAGATTTACAAATAATTGACATATAAAAAAATCATAATTTAATGCATACTTGTACAAGATCTCATCATCAGCATTCTTTGATGTTGTGGTGAATGTTGTTCCAAGACATTTAAAGCGTATGTTATCCTCCCCTAAATTCATTAAGAGGGGTGCCACTCTAAATACATGCTTACACAACTCAATATGATCATGTACCCTTATAATATGATTTCTCATGCATTAATGAGCATACCAAGCATAACTACTACATTCCATAATGTGGGTGTCATCTCCTCATTCTTGAGGTGAAACATGTGTGTCTCTTGTCATCATATCTCAATAATGAATGTAACAAAATGTGATCAAGCTTTATATGTTCTAGATAACTAATGTATAAGAACCCCACCTAGGAACACGAATGATTTAACCCAGTCATGTAATTTCATCAGCAATATAACATATCATATTCAACAATTTAAAACATAATTATATTTAAGTTAAACTAATCACTATATAAAAAATAAAAGTGTTAATTAAAGTTATTAATCATATTATTTGCAATTTATACAAGTAAAATAGACTTACAATGACAACTAAAACATCTTATCTTTGCCTATCCTGCAACTGTGGGATAAAGTATCAATGAGCTCAATAGACATGCATTGTGACCTTACCTATCCAAATGAAAGGTCTAAATCAGATAAACCGGGCAAGTTAACCTTGACTTATAAATGCCTCTATGAGAAGATGACCCACCACCTTGCATACGCGATATCCTAAGTAAGTGTACCTATAAGACATAATGTAATATTAGATAAGTAAAATATTATAGTCGTCGACCATACTTGAGTTTTCATCTAGATAGACATGCTTTTACTCGAGTTCTAATGTAATCACTTCATTTTAGTTCATCAGGTAATGGATATAATGCAATGCCATATGTCGATCTATATCTTCAAACAACGTAATAACCATCAATAAATTGGGTGTAGTCTAGATGATTCTTAGTGCAACATGTAAGAATATTTGAACATGGTCGATGGAATATTTGACATTTACCATATATACAAGTTTTATCCCTCAATCTAATTATTTGCCTAACTTATTTGACTACACTCGGTTTTATGGGTGTGTTAACCTGGAAAACTTAACATTCAACATCAAATAACATTGAAGCGTGATCTCTCGATCTATTCCTGCTAACTGTTAATTTGACTTGTACCATTAGAGGCTATATTATTTCATTTTAAATTAAATCAATTGCTTGACCTTACCTCCTAGCCTAATAACTATTACACTTATAGATTATCAATTGAACTAGAGTAAAAATAGGCATTACATAAGCACTTTTCAGGACATGATTAAAGGCTTCTAATAGATTGGTTTCATATTGCCATACCCGTAACCACTTCATAAAAAAAGTTCTTATTTTTCTTTTAGTTCATGCTCAAACCATTCTTGATATGTTAGGTCTAACTTGCATATTCTCAAGAACCACACATCAAACTTACATCTTAAAGGTTCATAACTCGTCTTCATCAAATCTTTAAGTTTGTGATTGAAGTTGTTGATGAAATGTTGAGCATGATATTGATGATATCCTAAAGGTTCTTGCAATATTTGTGCCATTCCATTATTAATTTCTGCATGTGTATTTGATATTATATAGATGTTAGTTCATTCAATGGTAATGTATCGCTGCAAACAAATTATGAACCATCTCTAGTTGTAATTATTTTTTTTCAACCACTGTAAAATCCAAAGGGAATATCCTTTTATTTACATAAAAAACAACTGCAATCAATAATTTTTCATTATATCACTCATTCAGATGTGTACCATCAATACTGTAAGTAACCTATAACACTTAAGACCTTCAATTAAAGGTTCAAATGACCATAAAATCTTTTCCAAAAACCAATGTGCTAACATCAAAATCTCCTTTGTGACCCCACTCAGCAATCATTCCAGGATTTGATTCTTTTTTTGCCAACAATAATCTTGACAACATTTCAAACGACTCCTTATGTGAACCAAAAAGACGCTCAAGCACCTTCTGTTTTGCAACCCATACCTTGTCGTAGTAAATTTTATACTTGTAATGCAATTTTAGTTTGTTTCACCATCATAAAAAGGTTATTTATCATAACTATTGAAACAACATTAGCAACAAAATTTTGCATGATATTAATGGTGATTTTTAAGACAAATATGGCAGTACAAGTGTGAGGCCTTTTTAACTTTATTATCTCAAATGAATCCAATCTTTTATAGTACTCTATACATAGATATTATTAACATTCTAGTACTTGCACACATTGTGATTAAGCAAATGTGAAGGTTGACCATTGAACTCGATATTATAGTGAATGTTCAATATATCATCGTTTAACTACATTAACTAAATCACTTTTACTACTGAATGTGTATCCATCTGCCAATATTAGTACAGAGCATCATATATTATTTTAAACTTAATGGATATGGATCACGATTCAACCTATTTCATGTTATTTTAATTTTCAATTGAATGAAATCAACCCTAATTGCATAAAATCATAGCTAATTTAATACAAGTCAATCATAACCTCAATTTCAACAACTTAGCCAAAACAATCAACACAAAACATAATTGATCATAATTCAACCTAATTCATGTTATTTTTATGCTCAATTGCATGAAATCAATCCTAATTTCATAAATTAATATCTATTTCAACGCAATTCAATCAAACCTTAATTTCAAATAAACCTAATTTTTAAACTAACCCTAATTTCAAGCAAACACAAATTAACTAAGAAATACACTAAATTAATAGAAATATAGGTTGTTTACCTTGTGTTTTCAACTAGGGAGTGGTGGTAGTTTGGTAGTCGCACCTTAGGGAGTGGTGGCAGTGCTATGGGAAATGAATTTGACGCTAAAATTAATGAGTAGAGGCTTAAAGATAGGGAGAGTGATTGTTTGGTGTGTTTTAAGGCTAAGGGTGATGGTTTGGATTAATTTTTTATTGAGAAAAACAATGTGGACACGAGTTTTGAGAGAGAGAGAAAGGGGGGGATAGCTGTAAGAAGGAGGAAAAGGAAGCCAAGTTAAATTTCATACTTGTTGCAATTTATAATCGTGACATTTAAATTGTAAGTTGTCATGATTTAGAATCGTGAAATTTTTATAAGTCATGATTGTGAATCGCCATATATAAACTTTAATATTTCACCAAAACTTTTTTAAATTGTGTTATTTTACTATTATTTTTAATTTACTTTGCTAATTTTTTTAAAAAAAATCTACAATGTCTTGATAAGAAGAAACATCCTAAAAAATGTCAAACTTCCTTTTGCCTTAAAGAACACAGCATTTGATGGCGCCTACAATGTCTTGCCAATGAGAAATTAAGATCCCATTAGCCTCTTAAAATTTTCTTCAACTTACCTAAGACAGTAACCTTTCCCCAAAGAAATCTTGTAAATGTCCACAACACACGCCCATTTTATTTGATTGTAACTTGAATTGCCC
>Ga0325410_1009020_pt1 | contig 10717 bp, 6 predicted proteins | sample PopdelMetagenome_16_FD_206182 | JGI IMG/M metagenome (GOLD analysis project Ga0325410, IMG submission 206182) | Populus deltoides microbial communities from Bellville, Georgia, United States - Xylem-PdIQD-R3 | ecosystem: Host-associated > Plants > Phyllosphere > Stem > Wood/Secondary xylem...
TTTCAATTTACATTTATTCATGGGATTATTCCTGATTTCTTCAAGGAATTCTCCTCGTTAAAAAATTATAAAGAAAGGAAGAGGAATCGTTGTATTTTAGAAATTTAATTTCAAGTTAGGTGGACTTATTATTATTATTATTTTTTTTTGTTGCTGGGAGTAATAGCATGGTTGTATTAGATGCGTGTTTGGTACCGTAATGTATGATAATTTTTATTAATAAATATATATAAAAAAAAAATTTAAGATTTTTTTACATTAACATATAAGAATCATTGAAAACTACTGAAAAAATATCAATCTAATATATTTTTAATATAAGAAAACTTTTAAAACATAAGTGAAAATGTAGACCGGAAAGGAAAACTTACTTGTGAGAATTTACTTTCTTATTCCTGAATCAATTACTTCAGTGCCACTTCAATTACTAGAACTAAAGTGATATTCCACAGTACGAACATCTTTTGTAAATCTTGTCAAGTTAATACAAAGAGTTAATATGGGAGAAGAGAAAGAGAGAACTATATTCTTTCAATAATGAATAGTTGTAATTCCATATGGGTTATGTCCCTTTATATATAATTAGAGAAGGCGGTTACTTCCTTGAGTAACTTCTCTAATAACTTGGACCAGGCCCATCTATTATGGGCAGACCAAGCCTGACCCAATAACCAAAATTTCTCACTCGCCCATGAAGAACTGAATCTCTCTAATACATTATTCTTCAAACTTACACAAGAATTTCATATTTGACGAACGGACCATGCGACCTGAAGCACACAGTGAAAGGAGCTCCAATATATAAACCTAATTCAGGTCATATAGGAGACATCAACCTCATAATTAATTATTCCTTAAAGTGTACTAATATACCCCAAGCATTTTTAGTTACACATGACTGAATATAATTCAATCCCTCAAGAATTTCATATTCAATCCATCCTTACAAGCACAAGTATTCTAAATCATATCAAATCTATTCAAGTGATATGATCCCGGCCGGTGAATACAAGTAATAGGTGTAGAACTAAAATTACCTTTTCTTTCGCTCTTATATCAATCAAATCTGAATTAACTCGCTTTCCTAAGAGTATTCCTTTAAGTCGAATCATTCCATGACCATAGGATATACTCCTAAAGTAGCGATCATTAATACATCACCTCATGATATAGTCAAAAGTCACAAAGGGTAAGATTTTGAGATCTTAGATATGATCTTCAGGACTCACATAATAAAGAAGCAGGGATCCATTTTTTATTCCTGTAATGGTCGCTAGCACATGTAGTATGAAATACATGTTATAGTGGAGCTTACTCTTTTCTTTTCTTAAGACAAAGAGTGTATGTCGTTGCTCTCCTTGTTAGAGGAAATACACTATACGAGTCTTAGTCTTGTTGCTGAAAACATAGACTTCAAATCAGAAATTCTCATTTGCTCATTTTTCATTAGTGGTAGATGAATAATTTCATACTCGGCTTCAATCATAATAGACACATGAATGGCGGGAATTCATTCATGCCGATTCTTTTATTTAAGAACCTCATCTTGGTCCCAGCCAAGGTGACTTTTTTAATAATCACTTTGAGTTAAAATTGCTCCCACTGCGCCCAAGTCGCTTATTGAGCATTAAAACTCAAATAGTCTCATCTCTACTCACCTTACAAGTGCTAGAGGTGATTGCTCATGTGAGTGAGCCAATCAAAGTCTATCAACATACTTCAACAAATTGTACTATACGATACTCAATATAATCCATGAAATAAATAATGAATAAAATGATATTCTAATGGCATTTATTCATTACTCAATCACTGTAAGCTTTCGTATGATCCTTGAAACTAATTACATTCTACATAAGCCAAGGGATCTCACATGTCTAACAAATGCATCCCTTGCTATTGGTTTTGTGAGTGGATCTGCAACCATAGAATTTGTAGAAATGTGTTTTAGGATCACATCTTGTTCAGTAATTGCTTCTTTAATGTAGTGATATCTCATCTTGATGTGTTTGGTCTTTCCATGGTATTTTGGATCTTTGGCCACAGCTATTGCAGCAGTGTTATCACAGTAAATTGTCACTGGGTCTGATGCTGATTTTTCAAATGATACAGGAAATTTTTTAACCAAACAACATCTTATGCTGCTGCGGAACAAACTACATACTCAGCCTCCATGGTAGATAAGGCTATGCAGGATTGTTTCTTGCTCCTCCATAGTATTGCTCTATCATTAAGCAAGAAAGCACATCCTGAAGTTGATTTGGATTGGTCGACATCTCCTTCCCAATCAGCATCAAAGAAACCAATCAATCGTAAATCTTTCTTTCCTTGGTAACATAGCATGTAATTTGAAGTTCCTTTCAGATATCGTAGAATCCTTTTGACTGTCATCCAATGTTTCTGACCAGAGTTTGATTGATATCGGCTAACCAATCCAACGGCATAACATATATCGGGACGTGTGCACATCATTGCATACATCAAACTACCGACAGCACTGGCATAAGGTACTCTGGACATTTTCTTCTTTTCTTCTAGAGTCTTGGGACACATATCACAGCTTAGGCTCAAACTTTTATCAACAGGGGTGTCTATTGGTTTGCTATCTTGCATGTGATAGCACTCTAACATCTTTTTGATGTAAGTATCTTGAGTTAAACCCAAAAGCCTTTTAGCGCGATCTCTTATGATTTTCAGACCAAGAACATAGCTGGCCTCACCCATGTCTTTCATTTCAAAGTTTGATGATAACCACTTTTTAGTAGTATCAATCATCTTTTTGATATTTCCAGCTATTAAAATGTCATCAACATATAAGGATAGTATTATAAAACTATGTTAGAATGTTTTAAATACACACAATGATCTTCTTCCATCATTGTAAAACCATCCTTACGGATAGCTTGATGAAACTTGACGTTCCATTGTCTAGAGGCTTGCTTAAGACCATATATGGATCTTTTAAGCTTGCAAACTTTGTGCTCTTGTCCTTTAGTCTCGAATCCTAAAGATTGATCCATATAGATCTCCTCATTTAGTTCTCCATTGAGAAACGCAGTTTTAACATCCATTTGGTATAACTCTAAATCTATATGTGCGACTATAGCTAAAATAAGGCGAACTGAAGTAATCCTCACAACTGGTGAGAATGTATCTTCATAATCAATTCCCTCTTCTTGAGTGTAGCCTTTTGCTACTAGCCGAGCCTTATAACATTCTATTGACCCATCCGCCTTACGTTTAATTTTAAGAAACCATTTATTTTCAATGGATCTACATCCTGACGATAAATCAACCAAGTTCCAGACTTGATTAATTTTCATTGATTCTATTTCTTCTTCCATAGCTTTAATCCATTCATTTGCTTTAGGACCAGATAGAGCATGACTGAATGTTTTGGGTTCTTTATCATCTTGTGGAGCAATCATGAACGTTTCCCCCTCAATCTCAAATCGACGATGAGGAATTGGTTCACAAATGCTTTTTCGAGGTTGAGATTGCTCATGATCTTCCTTCATGAGAGGAGGAATAGATAAAATATCACTCCCACTGTTTCTAGGAGGATTAAAAGTTTCATTTAAGTCCTCTACTTAATGGCTTGTTTCGCCATAATCTAGATTTTCCATTTCATATAATTGAAAATCTTTTTCAACCTCACCTGTCTTTGGAAAAACCTTTTCTAAGAAAACAACATCACGTGATTCAATTTATGTCAGTCTTCCGTTAGCTTTTTCACCAATAAATACAAATCCTTTGGAATGTTCAGAATATCGTATAAAGATACACATCTTCCCCCTAGAACCAAGTTTCCCATATTCATGAGAAGTATTGTGAATATAAACTGCACACCCCCATGGATGGAAATAACCTAGATTAAGTTTGATGCCATTTCATAGTTCATATGGGGTGGATGAGACAGATTTAGAGGGCACACGATTAAGTATGTAAGCAGCAGTTAACAATGCATCTCCCCAAAAGGAAATTGGCAAGTTAGCTTACGCCATCATCGACCTAACCATGTCAAATAGGGTTCTATTCCTCATTTCTGCTACACCATTTTGCTGTGGAGTATAAGGAATGGTTAGATGTCTCGCTATACCTTTTTCATCACAAAAATTTTTAAATTGATCAAACAGATATTCACGTCCTCGATCAGTTCTTAAAGCTTTGATCTTGATACTTAGTTTATTCTCCACCAAATTGGTGTATCGAATGAAGCAATCCAATGCTTCAGACTTATGTGAGATCAAATAAACGTGACCAAACCGTGTAAAATCATCTATAAATGTGATGAAATAATTCCCTCTATGTCTTGCTCTCACATTCATTGGGCCACAAATGTCTGAATGAATAAACTGTAATGGACTACTAGCTCTTTTAGCTTTGCCTGGTAATCTAGTTGCTTTTCCAGCAAGGCAATGCTCACAAACGGGCAATTCCTCTTTGGTAAGTGATCCTAAAAGACCAGCTCTTGCTAATCTATATAATCGATCTTGCCCAATGTGTCCTAATCTAGCATGCCAAGTTATGATATTACTATCATTAATAGTGCTGGAATTTTGAACAACATAAATTGAAGTATCATAATTAATAGATACATTAACGGTGTCTAACACCATAAAACCATTTAATACAAAACCAGAACCATAAAAAACATTATCCAGATGTATTTTTACACAACAACCAACAAACACAAGATTAAAGCCCAATTGGAGTAAAGCAAGAACATACACAAGATTTCGTCGAACTTCTGGAGCGTAGAGTACATCATAAAGATAAAGTGTGCGACTGCCCCGCAAATGTAGTTTGCAGGTACGAATCTCAAGCACAACAGCGGAAGCATCATTCCCCATGTATATGTATCTACTTCCCTTTGGAATTCGATGAAATTCCACAAAGGCAGTTCGATCCCTTGCTATGTGGTTAGTTGCTCCTGAGTCTACAGTCCAAAACAGAATTGATTCAGCAAGCATTAAACAACTGCTAACATATAAGTTAGAGGGATGATTGTGGTTAAACATTACCTTTGGCTCAGTGCAATCACGAGTAAAGTGACCAGGTTTACCACAATTGAAACAATTCATATTCTTACCTTTCTTACCGCCGCGTTTCCCACGCTTGCGCTTATGTCTACTGGTACTTGCTTCTATTCCTCTCTTGCCATATTTGGGACCTTTAGCCTTACCCCTTTTATATTTAGAGCCATATGCTCCACGCATCTTTGTCTATGATATAAAAGCTTCATTAATAGGCTTTTCAGCGTGAAGTCGATCTTCTTCAAGCTCGAGATGACGAGCAACATCATCAAATGTCTTAATGTTGTCGTTGTGGGTAAGGTTAACACGCATGTGTTCCCAATTACTTGGCAAAGAGCGGATAACTGCTTGGACTTGTTGTTCATCAGTCATCTCATGCCCAGCACCCCTTAATTCACTGATCATGTTAGACATGATTGTAAGATGCTGCCTCATCGTTTGATTTTGGCACTTCTTATAACCATCGAATTTGAGGGTTAACTGGCGAAGTCTAGTAGTGGAGGTTCCTCCATACTGAATCTTTACAGCGTCCCTAACAGATTGAGCTGAACGATGCCTTTCAAAACGCAGCGTAATATCATTTCTCATGTTGCTCAACATCAAAATGCGAGCTACACAATCTTTGCGTTTATAAGTTTGATATGCGTCCATATCAAGCTTGTGCGGAGCAGTGTTTCCTTGCTCGGGTTCAGCCATCGATTGTGTGATTGTTTCCAGCATTTCTTGCTCTTCCAGGAGATACTCAATCTTACGATGTCAAACATCGTAATTCTTTTCACTTAGTTTGTCTCCATGGTTTAAATCAGCAATAATACTCTTAGATGCAGCCATATTAAATGTTATTGACAGCAATTACAAATATTAGTATCTAGTACAATTTAATTGATAGATTTTGCCACTCCATTCTAAATTAAACAAATAATAATCGAACACATACAATAGAAATGAAAAGAATGTTAAACACTTAATCAATTTTTATTTATATGGTCTAATTATTATTGGAAATTTAAAAGAGTGCAAAATTATAGTTATTAATTTCAACTAACAACTCCCACTAATTAGGTTGCAAATATTATCATATATATGCATATAATGTAATTAAACTTAAATTACATAAATTATTCAATTCACAATTAAACAACCAATCATCTTTAAAAAAATACAATATTAAGAATAATACATTTCATAATTATTTTATATTTTAGGCACATAAGTAGAGTTTCCAATTATGTCATCCACTTCATCAAAGTCATCTCCTCCAAGTTCATTCTGCTCAAACCATGGAATGAATTTAGCAATAGTATCCAAACAATCTGCACTTCTTCCAGTGCATCGTATACCCTTTTCAGTATACTGACGTTCCCTCTCAAGCAGCATTTCATCTGCGAGATTGTTGAAATCTAAGGATTTCAGCCTATATTCCAACGATAGTCGCACCGACATCCATTCCTCAGGCAAAGAATTGAGAACGATTAACATTTGATGTTCCATGTATAATTCATAAACACCACTCATTGCCAGTCTAATCATCCAATGATATATATATATAATCAATGTGCTCTCGAATTTTGTAAACATGATTAAAGGCATAGCCCAATAAATAATCAATTTGTTGTTGCTTATCCACTACAACAAAATATTCCAAGAACACATAAATATTATATTTAATATTTAATTAAGGCATGTATCATCATAAATGAAAATAAAATTACAGAAATTAAGCAATTTATTTTAACAATAAATAAATTACTCCACAATTTGACAATTTACATTAACAAAAAATATTAATTGTCTTAATCTTATTCTTAATATTAATATATATTAATAATTATTAATATATATATTAAGTGCCACACATCTTTTAAAAGATGTGTATATATATTAACATTTAATATATATTAACTGTCGAATGGCAGTTAATATATGTACACATCTTTTAAAATTAAGATGTGTACATTCGGTTTTTTTTTTTTTTTAATAATAACTGCGAAATGACAGTTATATTTATCAACTGCCAAATGGCAGTTTTCAATAGACTACGGGAATGATGGGCAAATTCCCATTTCCTTTCACGTTATCAATTAACGTAGCCAATGTTTTTTTTTTTTTTTTAACTATCAAATGGCATGGCATTTAATTAACTGCCAATTGACTACTGCAATTGTAGTCAATTGGAAAAAGAAAATGGAAACATTCCAATCTTCATTTTCATCATGATAATAAAATTAATCATCAATTTACACATGAATTAATAATAAAATTATACAATTATCATGCAAAAAATCTTTTCTAATTAATTATAGAAAAGACAAACTCAAAACTAAATTACTTCATAAAATTTTGTACATTCAAAATTCTCAATGGAAGTAATCTTTTAACATAAAATTCACATCTATCATTCATGTAATAATTGATATACTGCATAAAAGCAATATTAAAAACCATGGCTCTGATACCAATATAGACTGGAAAGGAAAACTTACCTGTGAGAATTCGCTTTCTTATTCCTTGATCAATTACTTTAATGCCACTTCAATTACTAGAACCAAAGTGATATTCCATAGTACGAACGTCTTTTGTAAATCTTGACAAGTTAATACAAAGATTTAATATGGAAGAAGAGAAAGAGAGAACTGTGTTGTTTCAATAATGAATAGTTGTAATTCCATATGGATTATGTCCCTTTATATATAATTAGAGAAGGCGGTCACTTCCTTGAATAACTTCTTTAATAACTTGGACCAGGTCCATCCATCATGGGCGGACCAGGTCTAACCCAATAACCAACAGAAAATACAAAAAATTAAGAGGTAGTGGAATTTTCATTTCAAAAAATTTATTGAATCACTGGAATTTTCTTCACATGAAATAGTTCTTGATGAATGCTTTTAAAATTATATTACATTTATTTACTTCTAAATAAATCCTAAACATTGAGAAATTGTCGATATTTATGCTATATATATAGTGTGTGTATTCCAGCTAGCAAATATTTTTGAAATATTTCTGAAATTATTATGAAGAATTACTGAATTTTTTATTTTAAAAAATTATTGAAAAATTCAAATCGAAAGATTTTTTTAATAGTGATCGCCTCTAACTAAAACCAATTATTTATGCTACAATCGTGTGCTTTGCTTCTTCTTTTTTTGTTTTTCTAAAGTCAAGTAGTGAGAATTGTGGTCAACCTTTATCGACCTTATATTTTTATTAAAATTAAACTTTAATTCATCCTTATCTTTTTTTTATTTTCTATCCTTTTCTGCTTTCACCTGGTTTCTTTATGTTCTGAACAACACGGCAGTGATTTGATGGTATTCCACTCAGCCATCAGTTTACCCCTTGATTTTGCTTTCCATGTTCCTCTCTGTTTCCTCCTTTTATGTATGTTTAATTAAAGAAATATAAATAGAAATATCCCTCTTCACCGAGACTAAACGGTAAGTCAGTGCTGAGCAAATGAATGGAGCTGCTCCTGCTGTCCTTTCAAGCACAGACAGACAAAGGGCAGAACAGCGAAAAGCAGCGACATGCGCAAAACGCCATTTTACTGTCATTGAATGGTGTTTTTACAAACTTTTGATTTTTTAAAAGTTTTAAATTATTTTTTAATATTTTTCAATTATTTTAATGGAGTGCTGTTAAAAATAAAAAAGATTATTTTAAATTGTTATATTATTTTTAAAATAAAATAATATTTTAAAAAATAATATCTGTCATAATCTCGTATTGTTGGCTGGACAATGCAGTCGGTGCACACTTTGCCAATCGTACTCTAATCTCCTGAGCCAATCATAATTAACAGCGGATCAAATCTTATCCTTCCTCGTCATCTCCCATCAACATAAGGCAAACTGTCAATTTCTTGGTTTGTTTATTTTTTTTTAGAAAAAAATCTTTTTCTTTTTTAAGTTTTTCTTTTAAATATTTTACGGAGAATTGAAAAAACATGTTGATTTATCAGGAATGAAAATGAATTTTTTTATTGTAATCTTTGTATTTGTAGTATTATAATAGTAATAATATTATATTGTCTAAATTAGAAATTATTATAAAAAATTTATGCTGCTAACTAAAAAATATTTATATTAGATTTATAGTAAAAAATAAATTTATAACACTAACTAAATATAAAAATATACAAAAATAATTGTAATCCTTTACATTGTTGAAACAACAATATGCTTGTATATAAAAAGGAAAAACATATTGTTAGTATTTTCTTTTATTTAAAAAAAAATAAAAACTTGTAAAATAAAATCACAGAAGACTTCTAGAATATGCTTTTCAAACTTGACATGAAACATTGGATTTAAATAAAATGTTTTAATTTTCCCCTTTTAATTTATTTTTTAAAATTATCACTTTGTTTTTAAATAATTCATTTCCTTCCTTTCAATTTTCTCTCTCGTCCCGTACCAGGTTCTCTCTGGCATTTCTATCTTTGTTGGCACAGTAACTTCAAATTTATCATCACCATGCATGAAAAACCCCTCCTCATCCTCGACTCATGAGCTGGAGCTGATTCTTGAAGTTTTTTCTTGGAAGATTATTAAGAAGAAGAAGAGGAAGAAGAAGGTGCGGGGGTAAAGAGGTGTAGTTTTATTTTTTGTATATTGTTGGATGTGTTTTTTAAAAGTATTTTTTATTTTTTAAAAATATTAAAATGATATTTTTGATATTAACATATTAAAACAATAAAAAATATTTAAAAAATCATCAATTTAATATTTTTAAAACCAGATGTATTTATCAAATGCACTAAAATGTAATTCCATACACAAAAATGTAATTCAAGTCAAGTCAATGTGATTTTTGAGTTCATTGGAAATGTTCTTGGAGGTAAAGATGAGTTCTTGAAAATTTCTATAGATAAATAATTTTTTTTGTTTTTTTTCCCTAATAATTTGTTCTGAACAGAGTGTCTATGTTACAAATTAGGTTGCCTTTATTTTGCTGACTTAAAAGTTAAAAGCACAGTTTTGACCAGAACAATTCTACCATCATTGGTAGTTATTGATTGGTGCTACCTCTGGGCGCGTGCCTTTTTTTTATATATAATTATTATTAACATAAAAAGAAGCAAAAGTCACCGGGCCAAGAATAAAAGCTGAGAAAATTATCCAGATTGTCGTCTATGAGAATTTTTTTAAAAAATAAATTTTATTAATATTTTTGTATTATTTTTATGAACCAATTTTTTTACAAATAAAAAATAAAAAAATATTATTTTAATATATTTAAATTAAAAATATTTTTTAAAAAATCACTAATACAATATAAAATGACAGACATATATATAAGAAAAAACATTATTAATGAATGAATAAGGTTTAAGTTTATTTATTGGTTTTTCATAACAGTGTAAGATTTTTTTAAAAAATATTTTTTAAATTTTTTATTTTTAATATAAACAGACCGAAACCTTCTAAAATATATAAATTTAATATATTTTTAAATAAAAAATAAATTATAACATAATAATAAACACTCTTTTACCGAGCTGTGGGGGCACCCTAGACTCAACCATTACCGACTCCCAGACATTTTGGAGTTTGGACACAACCCTGGTTTGAACTTAACCATTGCTCGATCCTCGCACGTCTTGGACACAGCCCTAGTTCAATCTCCCTACATCTCTGACGTACTTGTGTCGCGGGATTGAGTTGATTAATCAATTA
>Ga0325410_1009021_pt1 | contig 10716 bp, 6 predicted proteins | sample PopdelMetagenome_16_FD_206182 | JGI IMG/M metagenome (GOLD analysis project Ga0325410, IMG submission 206182) | Populus deltoides microbial communities from Bellville, Georgia, United States - Xylem-PdIQD-R3 | ecosystem: Host-associated > Plants > Phyllosphere > Stem > Wood/Secondary xylem...
AATTAAATGTAATTCTATATATATAAATTAACATTTTTAACATAAATTCAACAATAACAATTATAGCAATACAAACAATAATATCCTAAATTAAGATAAACTAATTAAATGTAATTCTATATATATATAAATTAACATTTTTAACATAAATTCAACAATAACAATTATAGCAATACAAACAATAATATCATAAAATTAATAAATAAATTAAAAAACTAAAAAACACTACACAAAACAACATAAACACAAAACAAACAATACACAAAACATAAACCCAACATAAATCTAGCCCATGAAATACCCAAACTTATTTTCACACAATTTTTTTTTTTTACCTTTGTTTCAGAGTTAGATTTTACTAATTTTTTTATAACATTAACAAGTGTTTTATTTTTGTACAGCCTTTCATATTGTTTTTAAGATTTTATTTATTTGTTTTCCTGTATATATCAATTTTTATTATTATATGTATCGCACCCGACATCGCGGCGGCTCTAAAAATTATCTTGATGTATGGAAAACGAACAGATTTCTAGCATCTTATTCTTTTAGAAAAAATGACTTGTTTAAGGAGTCGCCACCTAGTATTATGGTCACTAGGAACCCTAACTGGTCAACAGAGATTCTATGGTACGGGACTGGTTATGTAAATGGGAAGATATTATCACCCCTTAAACGTTCTGCCTGAGGCAGACTGCATTGCTGGTTTTGTCAGTGAATAATTTTACGCTATGATAATTTGCTTATAATATTCCTGACTCTGGCGTCAGTGAATATTCAACTACGAATATCTCCAACTCTGGCGTTGGTAAATATTACGTAGCTATAAAAAAAAATAGATCAATATTTTTTATTTCCTACTCTAGCGCCAGTAAAAAAATAAATTTATTTTTAAGCATGCACATATATTTTTTTTATTTTTCTAGCTAAATAAAATAAAATACAACGAATAAAAATAATATAAATTTAAACCGGTATTTTTATTCCTGACTCTGACGTCAGTGAATAAACCAATAAATTTACATTATTTTTATTCATGCATACACATTTTTTATTTTTTTATTTTTCTGTTTTTTTTATTTTTTTGGGGGTTGGGTCCAGCTCAGCCAATGGGGGCCAGGCTGGGCTGGACCCAGCCAGCCCGGCCCGGTCACTGGCCCAAGCCAGTGACTTGGCTGGGCTGAGCAACACGCGTGCGTTAACGCACGCATGTTGCTACACTGTGCAAGTGAATTAAAATTCACTTGCACAGTGTAAATGCTAATTAGCTGCAACAAAATGAAGAATAAGAAGCCGCTTACCTGGTCTGGTGGAGGCGAAGGCGCGCGGTTGCTGATCAGCCTGCCTCTTTCTTGCTTTCCCTGCCTCTAGTATTTTTTGCTTCTCTTGTTCTCCTTGTCTCTCTCAATGTCTGCCTGGTGCTGGAGCTTGATGACGAAGACAATGGCGGAGATGTGTTGATTGGCCAAAGCTAACTTCTCTCCTTCTCTGTTTCTGTCTCTGCTGTATGCTCCCTTTTGTTTTTTTTTTACTGCTGTTCGTTCTTTTTTTCCTGTCTTCTTCTGGTTTTTCTATGGGTTCTGCTCCAGTTCTTTCCTCTTGTTTTCGGTCCCAAAAATCCCCTGTCTTCGTCTGTGTCCTGGCTTCCTTCCTCGGTTTTGCTTTTTTCCCCCTCTTTCAGCCTCGGATCTGCCTTTTTTCTTCCCCTGGCCTTTCGTCCTTGGTTCTGTGATCCCCTGTCTCTGATTTTTTCGCTCTCCTTTTTAGTCTAATTCCCCTCAGTTTCCCCAGTTTTTCTTTCTTTGGTTTCTTTCTTCTCCGGTCCTGTGGTTTCCCCTGTCTTCCCCCCTTTCAGTCCACTTGTGACCTTTCGTTCTCTGGCTTTTATAGCCAGAGAACAATCTGTTTCTTCCAACCATTGATTGCAGGTGTAATGGTGGCAGTGGGCGTCCGTTGAAGAAGATGAACAGCGCATCCACAGACGGGCTGTTTGGGTGTTTAATGCTTATTTGCGTTTTGGCCCTTTAAGTTTTGAAAGTTTTGTAATCAAGCCCTTGGATAAACTTTAATTGGACCCCTGCATTTCAGCGAATTATACAAAACAGTTCCTGGACTTTAATTGTGCAATTTTGACCCCCAATTAACCCCAACTTTGCTATTTATTCAATTAAGTCCCTGATTTCATTAATTTAATTAAATCCAAGTCCAATTAAGTCTCAAAACTTATTAATTATCTAATTAAACCCTTGATTGGATTAATTAAATTAATTTCAAGCTCAATTAAGTCTCAAAACTTATCAATTCTCCAATTAAAACCTTGATTGGATTAATTAAATTAATTTCAAGTTTAATGAAGTCTCAAAACTTATTAATTCACTAATTAACCCCTTGATTGGATTAATTAGATTAATTCCAAAGTTTAATTAAACCTCAAAACTTCCAATCATGTTGCCCTTAACCCAAATTTTAATTCATTCTTCATTTATTTCATTTTACTTACTTTTCATCATTATTATTTTTTTCATCATCATTTTTTTATATCCTTTTCAGTAAATAAAATAATAATAATAATTAAAATAAAAGGGTCAAAAATTGGGTTATGACAATATGATTAGATAAATTAAAAAACAAAATTATTCAACTTAATAAATCAAATCCAATTAAAACACATGCACTCAAAAAAAGACAAGTAAAAAAAATTTCAGTTGGGAAAACATCCAAAAATAAAAGTCAAGCTAACTGTTGCTGTCAGACCAAAAGTGAATACCATCTATCGTTCAAGCCTGAATTATTATGGAATGTGTGCTAAAATAGAAAATGTTGTTTCTGCTTGTTTGTAACGATTTAAGAGATAATTTAAGTCTTTAATTGCCCATTAAACTTTAATATTTATGCAATTAAGCTCCTAATTTGACCAAATTAGCTCTTAAAAATTATAATTCGACCCCCGAACTTTGATTTCTTTCAATTAAAGTCTAAATTGACTTAAAAATTAATTTTATTGCAATCAAACCATTCTTAAACTCAATTAATCTTTCAACAAAATCTAATTGTGTCCTTAAACATCTGATTTTTGACTTTTCTTCCTCAAATTGAAAATTGAATTTTCTTTGTCAATAAGGTCTTCATCAATAAAAAATATATCGTCAAATTTTAATCTTTGTATTTTTTGAACTTCCTCAACCAATCTTTGGCTATTTTATGGGTGCCACTGTGTCCTATTCTCACTGTAATATATATATATTTTTTTATTTCTTCCAACAATCTTTTATTTTTATTTTTTTTTTCTTTGTTGTGTGGTGATCAAAAAATGGGTAACAACATATATAATCATTAATTATGTTGAAATGAGAAAAGCACTTAAAATAAGTTGATCTTGTTGCTTCCAACAAAGAAAAGAAGGGCTGATTGTAGAAGAAGAATCAGCAGAACCATCAGAAACATGAGATGGAGGACACGACACTAAGCCGTCAACAAAGTGAAAAACACCTTGATCAAGAAGATAAGGCTTCATCTGCATTCACCAATAGAGATAATTTGTGTTCATAAGTTTCAAAGAAACAACTTGGTGGGTGTTGGATAGAGCAACGATAATTGGAGTTTGTGTTCCCATAATGTGCAGAGGAATGATAGAAACATGCGAGGAGGGGTCATTGACGTGTTTTACAAGCGAAGGTTGCTATTGTTGAGGAAGAACAGCAACAGCTAATAAATGGTTGGCCGGCTGGTCTACACCACCAGTAGTAAGGAAGAAGTCGGTGGTAGCAGCAGTAGAATCCATTTAGGAGAGGAAGAGAGAAGGTCGACTACGAGGGGGAGAGGGACAGAAGAGTTCTGATGCTCACGCTTTCATCAAATTGTGGGTGCTCTTCAATATCTCACTTTTACGAGACCAGATATTTGCTTTGCTGTTAATAGAGTTTGTCAATTTATAAATGCTCCTACAGATTCTCATTTGGTTACCGTTAAACGCATTTTGCGTTATCTTAAGGGTACGATAATACATGGCCTACATATTACTTGTAGTTCTTCCTTTGCATTACATGGTTTTACATATACAAATTAGGTAGGTAGTATTTGTCGCACGTCAGAAAATCCACGCGGCGTCGGCTGGCGATCTTTTCGTTGTCATTTTTGCTTTGATTCGTTGGAGTCGCCACCTAGTAATTTATTGAAGGCTACTAGAAAATCGGATATACTGGTCTTGTCAGATATTCGCGGGTAAGGGACTGGTTGTGGTTAGGGAAGGTATTAGCACCCCTAACACACCCTACCTGAGGTAAGCTGCTTCGTGGCTTTGACGTGTTAAAGAAGTTTTAAAATTTTATCTTTTCATCGGATATTAGAAATACAACTTACGTATAAGTTAATAATTCTGGACCGTGAGCATATCAAAATATTAAATTCTTCTTTAATCTTTGCAATTTTATCATAAACAAAAACACATCCATAAAAAAAAAATACAAACACACACATACACTTTCCCTATATTTTTTTCTTTTCTTTTCTTTTCTTTTCTTTTCCTTATCTTTTTTTGCTTCCATGTTTACAAAATATAAATTACAAAAACTCAAAAATAAACAAATATTACATTAAACAATTTTAAAATTACAAAACAGCCATTCAAAAATCCATAACAGTGCTGGGACCAGTTCTGTGACAGCATGAACTACGGCGGCACGTGGAAGTTCATGGCGGCGCGTCATTCCACGCGCCGCCGCTGGAAACTCAAAAAAACAGGGGCTCTGGAATGTTTTCGTCCCCCTCTATCCTCCTAAACCTCCGGTGACCTGCAGAACAAGAAAAGAAACGCACATCAGTCGATTTTAGTTTGTTATTTTTAGATCTACTCAAAACCTTCTGTCCTTTTTTCCTCCCGGTTCGTTCTGCTTCTGCCGATGGCAGCTCTAGTGGTGGCGGTCTTCTGCGGAGGGGGGCGGCGGTGTTGAGATGGGCTGCTGCTGGCCGGTCGGTGAGATCTGGAGAGAGGGAACACTGGAGGTGGCTGAAAAAGCAGAGGACGAAGGAGCGGCGAACCGATCTGGGTCGTTACTGTTGAGGGAAGATCTGTCGGCCGCTAGATCTCCGATGTGGACGGCGCTGCTGCTGCTGGCAGCGAGAAGGTGTGATGGCCGAGAGGGGGTGGCGCTGCTGGGGCTGTTGAAGCTGCGGTGAAGGAGAAGCTGAGGTGAAGATCTATTTGGGCGCTGGAGGAACAGCTGGCGGAGGGGAGCTTTTTCGGTGTGGGAGATGACAGTGGAGAGGGGGGACCAGCCGTGGCTTTCCTCTTTTGTAAAGGATGGGGGTCGCCGGCTGGGAGAAGGAAATGAGGGGAGTGACTGAGAGAGTGGCAGAGGGTTGGCTGGCTGTGTTTCTCTTGTTTTGGCTGGGGGAGATGAACGGTTGTCGGGTAAGAGTTCTGTTTTCAAGGGAGAGAGCGGCGGCTTTAGCAGATCAGAGGAAAGGGAGGGGGGCACCGCTCCTTTGAAAGAGATGGGTTTAGGGTTATGGTTTTTTTTTGTATTTTCTGATGTTTTAAAATTGCTCCCCCTTTTGTGTGTGTTGAAGACCAGTATTTATAGGCAAAAATGTTGCTAGGTTTTCAAACTTGGTCCCTCAACTTCTGTCTTTTTGTAAATTTTGATTTTTCTTATTTTTTTTGTATTTTTTGAAAACAAGCAATATCAACATCGACTCAATGAGGAAAATCAATGATTTTTAAAAATAACGCGTTAAAAGTCGAATGCGTTCCATGATCTTTGAAAATTTAAATTCTTTTGAGACGATGCTAAAAATTCTAAAATGATGCAAATATATTAAAAAAAAGTATTTTTTTGGATTTTCAATGTTTTTCTCTATTTTTGGATTTTTCTGAAAAAATATCAAAACATGGGTCAAAAATTGGGTAGCAACAGTATTGATGATAGAAAATATACGGGTGGTTATCTTGTGTTCTTTGGTCAGACGTTGATTTCGTGGAAATCAGGTAAGCAATGTATAGTTGCTCGCTCCTCTACTGAAGCTGAGTACAAAGCCTTAGCAGATGACACTACTGAGGTTATTTGGCTTTAGTATTTATTAATACATCTTTAGATTCCTTCTATTTCTGCTCTTATCATTTGGTGTGATAACCTTGGTGCCACTTATTTATCTGCGAATCTTGTTTTTCATGCTTGCACAAAACATGTTGAGGTTGATTATCTTTTTGTCCGAGATAGAGTTGCGAAGAAAGATATTTAGATTCTTTTTTTTTTCTTCTCAAGATCAACTTGCAAATGTCTTTACTAAGCCACTTCTTAATGCTTCGTTTACTGCTTTTCATTTCACGCTTCGGGTCGATCCTTCACCCTTAGCTTGAGAAGGCATATTATAGAATGTATACTATACAGGACATATTATAGGCACTACTCTAGTGTTGTATTCTCTACCTTAACTATTATATATTGCCCTATACATATAAATAGAAAAGGATTGGCTAAACGAAAGGTTAAGGTTCCTAATTATTCTCAACTCAACATTTTGAAAAACGTTGCAATAAATTTGTGAGAAAAATGTTAACATCCGGATGAATTGTACTATATAAATTAATACGATGTTGTTCTTATGTTCTTATAAGTTAAGCATAATTATAGTTGACTTCACAACTGTCTCACATGGTATAATCCAATTATATAATAATAAATCGAACCATGGCACTCCAAAATTCATTGGAATATAAATTAGCCCTATATATATTCATCTCCATAATACAACAAGGCCTTCAAATGAATTCGAGGATAAGGGACTGGTTGTGACTAGGAAAAGTATTAGCACCTCTAGCGCACCCTACCTGAGATAAGCTGCTTCGTGATTTAATATGATTTTAAAAAATAAAATATTAGCCAAATTCTAAGGCTTTAATAAATCATTCTGGAAATGGCGATGGGTAAGAGAGAATGGCGCTGGGGAAGAGAGTGGAGCCGGGGAAGAGGGAAGGTGAGTGGTGGAGATGGAATGGCCAAGAGGTTTTTTTTTTTTAAAAGGAAGGAGGGGGCGGCCTTTTGCAGAGAAGATGGGAATGAGGGTCGTGTGTTGAAAGTTGAAGATGAGAGGAAAGGAGGGGTGGCCGCCTTGTCTTTGGCAAAGGGGAAGTGAGCGGCGACTTCTCTCTCTGGTAGAGGTGGGAAAGATTTCTAGGGTTTTTTTCTCAGCCCCCTACCAAATGGCTCTTCCCTTTCTTTCTTTTTTTTATTTCCCCCCTTGTGTTAAAAATTTTCACTTCTCTTTATAGGTAACAAAATTTGTTATTTTTAATTGCTTGGTCCCAAGTAACCAAAAAAAAAAATTGGTTCCTCAACTTTTACTTTTTATATTTGGTCCCTTATAAATTTTGATTTTTTTTATATTTTTGATTTTTTTTTAAAACAAGCAATATCAACATCAACTCAACAAGGAAAATCAGTTATTGTAAAATTTACACATTACAAGTTGAACGCGTTCAAAATACATTTGAAAATTTAAATTCTTCTAAGATGACGTTGAAAATGCTAAAAACAATGCAAATATATCAAAAATATATTTTTTGGGGTTTTCGTTGTATTTTTTGCTATTTTTTCTGAAAAATTATCAAAAACATAGGTAAAAAGTTGGATAGAAACAAATGCTCACCACTTGTAGTTCTCATCAATGGATCCCCTAGCAAAGAGTTTGGAGTAGAAAGAGGTTTGAGGAAGGAGATCCTCATCTTCGCCTTTTTTTTCGTTTGATATAGCAGTAGAGGGTTTCTTAGTGCTGTTCCAGATAGCAAAGTCAACAAGTTATTTTAGCAATCAGCCATGGAGTCTATCTTAATAAGCCACTTACAAAGTTAGAGAAACAATCTTTTGTAGTATAATAATATAATGTTTGGAGAGGATTAATGTTTTTAGTGTCAAAAAATCATCTCAATCTAAAAGCTTAACCTGTTAGGTGACGTCTCAAGATATGATTTATATTATTCTCTAACACACCTCCTCAAGTGAAAGCCCTTTAGACTTGAAACTTGCACAGACCCACATTATCTTGTGATTGATTTTTATCAAATAAATGGGGGTAGTGAGATTAAAACTCATGACCATTTGGTTATCAAAGCTCTGATATCATATCAAAGAAACATCTCAACCCAAAAGCTTAAACTGTTAGATGAGATCCCCAGATATGATTTATATTATTCTCTAACACTTATAAGAAAATGAATAGGCTCCAAACAACTATCCCTCTCTAATTCATGTCAAACACATTTTAAGATGGTTTGAATTAGCTCCATGGATAATGAGGATCAACTTCCATTGTCGCATCCGACATCGTGGCGACCCTAAAAATAATCTCGAATATGGAAAAGAATAGATTTCTGGCATCTTGTTCTTTTAAGGGAAAAAATCTTGTTTGGGGAGTCGCCACCTAGTATTATGGTCACTAGGAACCCTAACTGGTCAACAGAGATTCTATGGTTCGGGACTGGTTACGTAAAAGGGAAGATATTATCACCCCTTAAACGTTCTGCCTAAGGCAAACTGCATTGCTTTTTTTTTTGTCTTAAATTGCTAAAAAAATTTTATTGGTGTACGTTCTGATGATTTATTCACAATATTCATGACTCTAGCGTTAGTGAATATTTGACTACAGATAATTCCAACTCTAGCATTGGTAACTATTACATAGCCATAAAATAAATTTAGATTAATATTTTTTTATTCTTGACTCTAACGCTAGTGAATAAACAAATAAACTAAATTCATTTTATTATGCATTCACATATTTTTCTATTTATTATGTAAATAAAAAAACAATTAAATCAGTGTTTTTTATTCCTGACTCTAGCGTCAGTGAATAAATAAATAAATTTATTTTTCATACATGCACATATATTTTTTTCTTGCTAAATAAAATAAAATATAACGAATAAAATAATATAAACTTAAATCAGTATTTTACTCCCGACTCTGGCGTTGGTGAATAAACCGGTAAATTTATATTATTTTTATTCATGCATACACATATTTTTTCTATTTTTCTATTTCTCCTTTTTTATTTTTTTATTTTTTTATTTTTTTTGTGGCTGGGCCTAGCTCAGCTTACATGGGCTGGACGAAGCCCAGCCGGCCCAGCCCGGTCACTGGCCCAAGCTAGTGACCCGGCTGGGCCACAGCATGCATGAACTAGCTTCATGCGTGCATGGCGTTGTGCCAACGTAATTAATTACCTTGGCACAGTGCCTAATGCACTGAACTTTCAAAAGAGAAAAAAAACGATGAAAGCAAAGGAAGCCTACCTTGTTGCAGGTTGCTTCATCGGAGTGGTAGCGTGTCGGGCGACAATTAGTGGTGGTGTCCGTCGATGATAAGCTAGAATTCCTCCTTCGACCTCTGCCTTCCTGCCCTCTGTTTCCTCTGCCCTCGTCTGAAAAATTATCCTCGTGCTCTGTTTTTCAAATTCTCCCAATTCTCTCTCGGTTTGTTTCCGTTTTCGTAGTTTTAGGCCGGTGCTAGTGAAGGGAAGCTCGTTTTCAGTATGGGGTTCTAAAAAACACTCAAAAATTCACCTGGTGTCTTTGTGTTTCGGGTTTCTTTCTTCTCTTTCTCCCTCTCTCTCTCTAACCAATCCCCTCCTCTTCGGTGCTGCTCGGTTTATATAGGGCTCGGCGGGTTGATAACGAGTGGTAGACTAACGGTCGGCCACCATTAAGGTGCCCATTTTAAAGGAGAAGAAGATGAACATCGTCCCTTTCAAAACGACGCCGTTTGGAGATAAAAGGTGCCCATTTTACGTTTTGACCCCTGCAGTTTCAAAACTCTTGTAATTAAGCCCCTGGTTTAAATTGTAATTGGCCCCTGCATTTCGGCGCCTTTTACAAGTTAATCCTTTGACTTTATTCTGATGCAATCGTGCCTCCAATTAACCCCAAACTTTGCTATTTCTTCAATTAAGTCCCTGATTTCAATAATTTAATTAAATCCAAAGTCTAATTAAGTCTAAAACTTATCAATTCTCCAATTAAGCCCCTGATTGGATTAATTAAATTAATTCCAAGCTTAATTAAGTCTCCAAACTTATCAATTCTCCAATTAAACCCTTGATTGGATGAATTAACTTAATTTCAAGCTTAATTAAGTCTAAAAATTTATCAATTCTCCAATTAAACCCCTAATTGGATTAATTAAATTAATTCCAAGCTTAATTAAGTCTCAAAACTTATCAATTCTCCAATTAAACCCTTGATTGGATGAATTAAATTAATTCCAAGCTTAATTAAGTCTAAAAATTTATCAATTCTCCAATTAAACCCTTAATTGGATTAATTAAATTAATTCCAAGCTTAATTAGATTAATTTCAAAGCTTAATTAAATCCCAAAACTTCTAATCATTTTGCCCTTAACCCAAATTTTAATTCACTCTTCATTTTTTCATTTTGCCCCCCCTTTATAATATTTACTATGCAAAGATATTGGAAAATTTCATTTTCTTTTAGCTTTGTGTAGTAAATTTATAAAGAAAAGTAGATACAGAAAGAACCTTTGCTTCTTTTTTTTTTTGAAAAACCATGAAAACTGTCGCACGTCTAAAAAATCCGCGCGGCGTCGGCTGGCGATTTCTTCGTTTGTTGTTTGCTTTGATTGGTTCGTTGGAGTCGCCACCTAGTATTTAATTGAGGGTTACTAGGAAACCGGATGTACTGGTCTTATCAGAGATTCGCGGGT
>Ga0325410_1009023_pt1 | contig 10715 bp, 7 predicted proteins | sample PopdelMetagenome_16_FD_206182 | JGI IMG/M metagenome (GOLD analysis project Ga0325410, IMG submission 206182) | Populus deltoides microbial communities from Bellville, Georgia, United States - Xylem-PdIQD-R3 | ecosystem: Host-associated > Plants > Phyllosphere > Stem > Wood/Secondary xylem...
CTATTTTTATCAATTATATCAAACACTCCCTCCCCTATTACAGTGTAAGTAAAATTATTTGATATTTTTATTTAATTACTAATATTATAGTACAATTATATATTACTTGAAAAATACAATAATTTCATCTAGAAAAGAAAATAGATACTATTGGAACAGTAATCTATGCATCAATATTGTTGGTCATATTAATTGTTTTAGTATAAAAACAAAATGTGTAGATGTTGTTAACGTGTTTTTTAATAAAAAAATTTCATAATAAATTCAAAACTCAATGAACATTAGACAACATTTTTTTTAAAATATTAAAATAATAACATATTTAACAAAAAAAAACAAATTAAATACGTAGACGAAGACCTATTAAATTAACCTGTGCTAACCTAGCATAACCTACTAAATTTAAAAATCCGAGTAATAAAACTCTGATAATCCTATAAAAAGTAAATAAAAAAACTCATGAAACTCAATTATCAATCAAAAAAATATTAAAAGATAAAATTGAAAAAAAAATACTTAATTAAAAAAAATAAAAAAACGATTCAAGTCAACTTGGAATAACCTTCCAAACTCGCAATCAAGGTCATGAGAATGAGATAACCCCATGAAAAAAATTTTTAAAAATAATTATGAAGCCTAATTCCTCACCAATCCAATATTGAAGAATTGAATTAGAGAATAAAAATTAAATTTTAAAAAAAATATTGGAGTCAACTTGAGTTAGCCTGTCAAATTCACGACCCAAGTTAGCCAATAAACAATGTACATCGCATGAGTCATCCAAGTGCAACAAACCTTCTCACACTCTAGCTTCTGAGTTACATGCAACAATCACTTCCCTCCATCTCATTCAATTCAGTCCCTCAATACTAATCTCAATTTCAAATTTGATCTCTAAAGCTTCAATTATTCTAAATTAATGAAATCAAATTGCATTTTGCCAAATCAAACATCGATCGATCATTAATTTTATTTATTTTTTTTTTGACATTGTGAGAACCCAACTTGAAGTCAATCGAAGCAAGACACTAAGTCGAATCTCATGTAAATTCAAGATATGTTTGTTTCCCGGAATTCACTTTTCGGGAAACTATTTTCCAAACTTTTCTGTGTTTGTTTGATATTAGGAAAGTTAGTCAATGAAAAACACTTTCCAGTCAAAGAAAAATTTGATTTGATTTCTAGGAAAGTGTTTTCCTGGAAAATTTGGGAAGAAAACACTTTTCGGAAGTAGTGAAAAATTTAGAAACGTCATATTATTTGCTGATTATATCAAATTTAAAAAGTATTTTCCAACTTATTTTCCATTATACTACTAAATATCAAAAAATAATTCACTTTTTCGGAATTCACTTTCCTGAAATTCACTTTAAAAAAAAAAAACTACTTTCCAGCAAACAAACGGGCCTCAATTTGAAAAGATAAAATTAAAAAAAAAAAAACTTGAGTGATAAAAAAAACAATTATAGCACTATTAATTCGATTCAATCTGTGTCTTGATTTACAATTGTTATCTTAAATGTTTCAGTTTTTTTATAATTATAATTTACGTAAGTGATTTAAGAATTATTATGTACGTAGATCGATTGCCTCATTGCACATTTTTCTTATCATTTTACCATTTGTCTACTTCCATAATTTTGACAATCATGAATAATCAAGTATAATTTTCAATAAAGTTAATTATTTTGTTACCTTCAATAAGAAAATATTTTCTATTTACTTCCTAAGAAATACGAAACGAGATTGATTTGTTACTACTAGCAGGATAGATTTGAAGGTGTTGCGGTGATCAAGACTTTCGAGCTCATTAATTTTGATAATCTTTAACATGCTAAAATAATAATTCCCCGAAAGAATAACATCCAAAAACAATACTCACAATATTGTTCTACATGATAATTGAAATAAAACCAATACATTAGCAGTACCACGTCCATGTCAACAAGAGGGGGAGAAGAAGCGGAGAAAAACAAGGCAGCGCCTTAGCTTAGCCCAATGATCCATGCCGTAAGAGTCACAAAACTGCACTCTTCATGTTCCTCATGAAATGGTAACCATGGCACCCATTCACGGCTTTACGTTTAACATCATAACACAAAGTTGAAATAGGTGATCTAAGGCCATGTCCATCATTGTCATAGTCATCGTCTCTTTCATCAAACCTGTAACAGATAAGCGATCTTGCACTTGAAAAACCGTAGCTCTTTTTAGATTTTGAATTCATGAAGTTTGATTGTGATGAGTAAAATGACGAACAAGATGACGAGGAGGAGGAGGTTGAAGACATTGAAGATGATGGCGACATACGAGTCCTTTTAGGGACGAGCCTCTGGAATAAAGTGGTCAAGATATTTGGGTTTGCATTATTCTTGTGCATGGAGTTTGATTTTGAAGATGAATGATATGAAGGAGGAGGTGTCAAGGGAGGGATGCAGGTATCAGCAAGCGTGTGCTTTGGAGTACCTGGCCTTGATTCCCACATGAATGGAATTGCACCTGAAGCACCTCCATAATATACCCTGTTCGAAGAATTGGCCATGGAGGATTCTTTGGACATAATCCTTGTGAAGAACTTGTCATTTTGTTTGATTTCAAGTGATTGTTGAGATACTTGCTGCCCATCACTTGGCATTTTGGGGGATTTGCTAGCTAGGAAGGTAGGCAGGCAGGCTGCTGAAGTTCTTAGGTCTGCAAATCTGAAGGATTCAAGATCCGGGAATGAAGCTGATGATCATAAAGAATGGAATACCTCCCTTGCTCTCTCTCTCTCTCTCTCTCTCTCTGTGTCTCTGAATGAGTCTTTGGCAGTGTTAGCAGATTACGGATTAATTAAGGTTGCAGAAGACGGTTGGGGCTCATTAAATACGCCGAACAAAGAACACGTGTTAGCATTGATTTGTGAAACCTTGTCTCCACATGGTGTCAAGTAACACCAAATGCTTACATCAAAATAATGTTTTGAAAATATATAAATGAAGTGAGACATCCTTATTTATTACATTACATTATATTATTATGAAAAACTTAAAAGAGATTGTTCTTGGAATAATATTTTGTTAATTTTTATTAATCTTTAATTTTTTTACTTTAATTTTAATTGTTTATATTATATTGACTGAAAATTAAATTTTATAATTTATTTTTTTTATAAGTTATCACGGTGTCAAAACAACATCTCAATATTAGATTGGTGCTAATTAAATTTTATTATTTTTAAAATATTAAAAATAAATGGGAAAAAATTGAAAGTGAGAAAAAAATACATCCCTTTCTTTTTTTTTTCGTATTATGTTGTCAAGGCCTTTTTGGATAAAAAACAATACCTTCATTTTTTTTTCTATTTCTTTTCTGATCATTTTAGTTTGAAAGTTGTACTTTTTAATTCAAAAATTTATTTTGTTCACATCTCAATCCCTGAGTTTGAGAGAAAAGAAAGAAGGTCATCGAAAAATAAAAGCGAGATTACCTTAACAAAAAAAATCAAGTTTGGCATCAAAATATTCCTCTTAAAGATAGTAGTCTCATTTAAGTGTTTTTTACCTTTCATATTGTCAGAAAAATTAGATTGAGGTTAAAGATAATTTTTTTGATTGAATTTTGTGTTTTTGAATTGATTTGGATTTTTTTAGATGAGGAATGAGTTTATTGAGGTTATTAGAGTTTTTTTTATGTATTTTTAGGAGAAAAAGTCAAAATTTGGTTTTTTGGACTAAAAATTCCAAAACTAATTTTTCATCAACCTCTCTGGTTATTGAAAACTAGGCAAGCATATGACACATTGTTTGCTTCTTTTTTTTTTTTTATCATAACCCAGTTTTGACTCCCTATTATTTTTTAAATAAAGAATTCTAAAAAAATTATTTTCAATAAATCCAATCAATTTTAATTATTTTGTTATTTTTCATCACTTTTATTTATTTTTATGTGTCAAGTTAAGTTAGGAATAAAAAAAAAAGTTGCACACTTTTTACAATGATTATAGTATGAAGTCATAAAAAACATTTTTTTCATAGGCTCAGTTTAGTAGTAAGATTGTAAAGAGAATGATATTTTTGAAAAATCTAAATTAGATCAAGTTAGAGGTGATCTTCTCTGTAAAAATTTAAAATTGGTTCAGTTTAGAGATGACCACTCATTTTTATGGGAAAAAAAGAAGAAAATTGGGTAAACTTGAAGACAATCACCCTTTTTTATAAAAATAAAAAGTAAAAATCGGGTCATCTTGGAAACAGCCACTCTCTTTACAAAAAACTAAAATCAAAACACGTTGGATTCAAACAAGTTAAAGGAAACCTTTTGGATTTAAATTTGTTGGAGCCTTGCTAGGCTAAAAAAATAAAATGAACCTTGTTGGGTTCAAATTTGCTAGAGTTTTCTCGATTTGAAATTGCTAAGAACCTTGGTGGGTTCAAATTTTTTTAGAGTCTCGTTGGACTCAAACTGGTTGGAGCCTTATTAGGCTCAAAATTGCAATGAACATTGCTACATTTAAATTTGTTAGAGTCTTGTTATACTTAAATTTATTAGAGTTTTTCTAAGCTCAAAATTGCAATGAACCTTACTGGGTTCAAATTTGCTAGGTTAACATGTGGGCCTTATAAGATCATTGCATAGTAATAAATAAATACTTATTTGTTAGAGATACAAGTCTCTTTTTTTAATTTCTCCATTGATGTGTTTGAGTTTGTTGCTTCCGTCTTGATGTCCTTTAGTTGTTTAAATCAATATTACGCTCATGTCCAAATACACAAATTATCTATTCATTTTTATAATGCTTAAAGAATGGTAGTATTGCCCCCAATTATAATTCTTCCTACTTGTTGTTTTAAGAGACTTTACACCCACTAGTAATGTTTGGAGAGTGTTGATTTTGCCCTTCATCTTGGGATTTGGCTGCACAATTTTATTTTTATTTTTTATTATGAGAATATTGACTTCATATACAACTTGCCTTTTATTTGTGATTTTACTTCTTATTCACTCTTCTGATAGATTTGACACGTTCAACTACCACTTGGAGAGTGACAATTTACTCTCTTCCCAGTTTACTTTGATTTTAGAAGACTCAGCTCCATTTACTGCTGCTCATCTTTAATAATAATAATAATAAAAAACAGGGTTGTTAGCTCCACCAATTTCAGTTCGTGAAGTTCTTCTTGCTAGCATTCTGTAACAGTGTCAAATGTGCATGGGATGCACACTTCGGCAGGCTAGCCAAAACTGGCCTTGAGGGTGCTGGCAGCCATGCCAACAGGGGAGAAATTGGCAGCGCAGATTTGTACGGCTGTAGGTTCGTCAAAGGAAAATCGGCAGCGCAGATTGTTGACGAACATTGGCTTGATGATGGACTGTCTAGGCCACGCAGGAAAACTCGTCAGGGGGATAGGCTGACGAGAACTGGGGCCGTCGAGGAATTCGGCAGCGAAGACATTGGCAGCCTGCACGCAGAGGCGAATTCGGCAGCGCAGGAATTGGCAGCCTGCACGCAGATGCGAATTCGGCAGCGCGCGACAGCTTGTGCAAGTCAGGGGCTTGGCTTGGCACGATGTAAAACTTGGACGAGGGACTGTCCAAGGCATGTGAATGACTCACCAGATGACGCAGCAAGAGCTGGCAGTTGGGGCTGCCAAATGGGCATGCAGAACATGGGTTAGTGGCAGTTATGGATATCCAAGATCATGGGATCATGGGGGCTGAAAAAGTGGGGGCTGACCAGGGGTTGCTCTCAACCCACTAAGATCATGGGAGATCATGGGGGAAAACTACCCACTACTTGGTAGATAATGGGGCCACTATGTTCATGGGTGAACATGGGTGAGATAGTGTCCCACTACTTCCTTAAAAGTAGGAATGGGGGGTGTGCCTTGTAAATGCTTGTCTATAAATACTTGTTGTAGCTTTTGGGTGAGGGGGCGGCATGTATGGGCATGCAGCAGCATGCGTTGGGAAAGTTCTTGCATGTAGGGGCATGCAAGAACATGTAGAGCACTAGTTAGAGGTAGCTTGGTGTAGCATGCAATCTTTGTGCATAGCATACATACGGAATTGTGTATAGTTTCCTTTGTTAACGAGATCAATAAAGGTTGGGAAAGAGTTCCTATAAAGCTTGTTGTGCACTTTGATTCTTATTCTTGCTTGTGTATTCCGCTTGCTTAGTTACTAGGCAAACACGAGTGGGATTGGCGAGGGAAGGCTGAGTCTAGCGAGGGGCTAGGCTGCCGCACGGGTTTCTTCGCGGAGCAAAAAATTACCCCGTGACAATTTGGTATCAGAGCGTGGTTGCTTTCTTGGCAGAACGACGAGAATGATTCTGTGGCCAAATCAACTGACTGATTTGGGAGAGCTACTGCAGTTGCCGATGGAGAGGCAGATTTCAGCGCAATGATCAGCGACGAGAATGCTGTTGTTTCTCTGGAAAAATCGATGGGACTGATTTGGGAGAAGCATTGCTGCTGCCGATGGACTGGCAGAAACTTTGGAGCAGAGCGCAGTTCGCGTTCTTGATGAAACGGTGGGCTGTTTCGTAGCACAGACGATGGGCTGTTCTGTGGAGCAGATCGAAGGGCTGATTTGTTCGAAGCCATTTGGGAAAAGCTTGCTAGCGTTTTGGGCAGTATGGTGTTCAAAGGCCTGCGAAGTTTAGTGGCTTAACTAATCTATGGGTGACGCAAAGAGATGACAAAGGAATCAGATCAAAATGGGTGCTGATTCGGCCATCGAAACTGTCGATAGAATGGCAGAATTGAGAGCAGGGGCCAGCGAAGGGACTGCTGGGAGTTTCTAAGTTTTCATCGAAGCCTAAATGGGAAGGTTGAGGCGAAATAGAAGAAGCAATTCAGTGGGAGAGAGCCCAAACTTGCTGCTGACGATGGAAGGTCAGACGAGAAGGCAAATCGGTAAGGGTTCGAAACTGAAATTTACACTGTTTTTCTCTTGCGATGGAATTTCTTTGTGTGGAATTGTTGCCCAAGGTTGGGAATTCGAGGCACCTTGACGATGAGGATGGATTGAGGTGAAGAATTCGGCAGCCAAGTCATGGAGAGATTTGGTTGAGGAGCTGAACTAGATGGACTTAGTTTGGTGTGTTGCTTTGGTGGGGAGGCATCACAGAGGAGGCAGTACCGTGGGGGTGTGTCTCAAGAGTTTGCACGTTGACGAAGGACAGTCTAGGTGACAGATGCGGCAGCTGATTCAGTGGGCTCGGCTGGGAAGCCAAAATCGTCGACGAAGATGATTTTGTGTGCTGTCTTGGAGGCAGTACAAGTGGCTATTCTATGCATTGTGACGATGGATGGTTCGCAGTGATGGAAGCAGAATGCTAATGACCAGAATTGAGTTTCGTAACTTTGACGATGGACAGATCATGGTGACGAAAAGGGAATTCTAGGCGCGAGGATGCGCCAACGAAAAATACACTGCATAGAATTCGGCAGCGATGGACAACGGCAGCCTTGCAGGGGCAGAGGCGAATTCGGCAGGAGAGTTGATTGCTGTACGACGGACAAGTAAGCAATACTGAAATTTTATACTTGCATTTTTGGGGCACGCAGAATGGTTGGAGAACTAGATGTTCGTATGGGAGCTCATATGGTTCTTCGAAGGGATTTTGTGTGGATGTTTTTTGTGAAGAAAGGAACGGATTCCTTGGGTGCTAGGCGTAGCATCTAAACTTTGTGAAAACATGCTTGCGAGTATGATGTGTTTGACATTTGTGGAGAACTAACGAACCAAAACAGAATGTTGTCGCAGCTCAGTTTTGAAACAGGTTGACGAAATTTGATGGACAAAATTGTTGTTGAATGTGGGCAAAGCTAGAGGTTTCGTGGGAGAAAAATGGGCTGTGACGAAGAACAGATGCGGTGCAAGGGTACTACGAATCTGTCCGACGAGGGCGTCGGGTTCTTTTGGTGGGGGTGGTTTGTAACAGTGTCAAATGTGCATGGGATGCACACTTCAGCAGGCTGGCCAAAACAGGCCTTGAGGGTGCTGGCAGCCATGCCAACATGGGAGAAATTGGCAGCGCAGATTTGTGCGGCTGTAGGTTCGTCAAAGGAAAATCGGCAGCGCAGATTGTTGACGAACATTGGCTTGATGATGGACTGTCCAGGCCACGCAGGAAAACTCGTCAGGGGGATAAGCTGACGAGAACTGGGGCCGTCGAGGAATTCGGCAGCGAAGACATTGGCAGCCTGCACGCAGAGGCGAATTCGGCAGCGCAGGAATTGGCAGCCTGCACGCAGATGCGAATTCGGCAGCGCGCGGCAGCTTGTGCAAGTCAGGGGCTTGACTTGGCACGATGTAAAACTTGGACGAGGGACTGTCCAAGGCATGTGAATGACTCACCAGATGACGCAGCAAGAGCTGGCAGTTGGGGCTGCCAAGTGGGCATGCAGAACATGGGTTAGTGGCAGTTATGGATATCTAAGATCATGGGATCATGGGAGCTGAAAATGTGGGGGCTGACCAGGGGTTGCTCTCAACCCACTAAGATCATGGGAGATCATGGGGGAAAACTACCCACTACTTGGTAGATAATGGGGCCACTATGTTCATGGGTAAACATGGGTGAGATAGTGTCCCACTACTTCCTTAAAAGTAGGAATGGGGGGTGTGCCTTGTAAATGCTTGTCTATAAATACTTGTTGTAGCTTTTGGGTGAGGGGGCGGCATGTATGGGCATGCAGCAGCATGCGTTGGGAAAGTTCTTGCATGTAGGGGCATGCAAGAACATGTAGAGCACTAGTTAGAGGTAGCTTGGTGTAGCATGCAATCTTTGTGCATAGCACACATACGTAATTGTGTATAGTTTCCTTTGTTAACGAGATCAATAAATGTTGGGAAAGAGTTCCTATAAAGCTTGTTGTGCACTTTGATTCTTATTCTTGCTTGTGTATTCCGCTTGCTTAGTTACTAGGCAAACACGAGTGGGATTGGCGAGGGAAGGCTGAGTCTAGCGAAGGGGCATGCAAGAACATGTAGAGCACTAGTTAGAGGTAGCTTGGTGTAGCATGCAATCTTTGTGCATAGCACACATACGTAATTGTGTATAGTTTCCTTTGTTAACGAGATCAATAAAGGTTGGGAAAGAGTTCCTATAAAGCTTGTTGTGCACTTTGATTCTTATTCTTGCTTGTGTATTCCACTTGCTTAGTTACTAGGCAAACACGAGTGGGATTGGCGAGGGAAGGCTGAGTCTAGCGAGGGGCTAGGCTGCCGCACGGGTTTCTTCGCGGAGCGAAAAATTACCCCGTGACACATTCCATCTATAACATTAAATTTTCAGAAGGCTAACATGCATTATCATCATTCAAAATATTTCAAACTAAAATATTATCAATTGATTTAGCCATGTTCTTTAAACAACATCTCCCCTAGTTGAGGAGGTGCACACCCATCATCATCATTATTCAAATTCTTTTAGATAGGCGTTCCACCTTCATTATCATAAAATTACTCTTAAGATAATTATTCACCCACATGAGGTACACATACATCAACATTATCTTTGCCATGAACTTTGCAAAATTATTTTTCATGACTTGGGATCAGACCATAAATTTTAATAATTGATTCATTCAAGTTTAATTATTGAAATAAATCATCAGGATTTAAATTTGAAAGTATTTTCATGATGATTATATTTTTTTGGTCGAGAACCTAAAACACCATTCAATACTAAGATATACTTTTGGATATTTAATTGGCATATAGAGTGAGGGTTCTTTGAGCTTGAGGGAAAGAAAAAAAATTGGTTAGAACTGCTCAGATAAATTTTTGCATAGCAAATTTGGAAAGAAAAGGTTTCAAAGGTATTTTTTAGCTTTCAAAACGGGGAGTATCCTGCTTTGTATTGCGTTAAACTTGTACATTAATTGGTAAATATTGCATGACATACATTGTATATTCAGGTTATGATTTTTCTCTTCTTTTTTTAGAGACTATCATATTTGAACCCAAAAAAGTTTTTTTTTTTAATCAGAAAAGACTTTTGAAAGCATGTAATATAGGTTATGATTCAAAATTATGAAAGAATTGATATGTATAAGACTCAAGTGGTGTTTAAGGGTTAAAAGATGCAGAATCATTTATTTCATACATGGATCTTTTAGGCTTGCTGTCTATATTTTATCTTTTTGATGACCGTTCTCATTATGGTCTTAATTCTCCATGTTTTTTTTTATGTTTCATCATTCGAGATTTATTTTTCAATTAGGGACATTTCGAAGAGCTTTTATTTTTCTTCCTCTTCTTCTTTTTGTCTCTTTTTTGTGAAATTTATCCCCTTTTATATTTTGCCTTTAATTAAAGATGTTTTAGAGAGTTTTTTTTTTTAATTTTTTCTTGCTCTTTTTTGTGACACTTCTATCTTTTTTGACATTTTTCTACTTGGAGAATTTTAAAAATTTACCCTAGTATGTGAGGTGATCCTAGTCAAGGGTTATTATCCAAGAAAGAATTATTTATAACTCAAACGGGGACAATAATGGGTGATTTTTATAATTGTGAAGGGATTATTAAGATGACATTTCTTCATTTTAAATCCAAACTTGCTTTTGCTTATAAATATATTAGCCTCATTTGCAACAATTAAAAAAATCATATGGTAAACTTTAGAGAATATGTGGTGGGCATAGGTCGGACCACAATCCAAATGCATACTAGTTGCAATCACCAAATCATTTGATCCTGCTTTGGACATAGTGGGTCTCCTC
>Ga0325410_1009025_pt1 | contig 10713 bp, 14 predicted proteins | sample PopdelMetagenome_16_FD_206182 | JGI IMG/M metagenome (GOLD analysis project Ga0325410, IMG submission 206182) | Populus deltoides microbial communities from Bellville, Georgia, United States - Xylem-PdIQD-R3 | ecosystem: Host-associated > Plants > Phyllosphere > Stem > Wood/Secondary xylem...
CGTTAAACCCCAATACAAGAGGCTCTGACAATCTTACCAGGATCCATATTGGACCACAAGACTTTGATAAGTTATAGATATTTTTTCTCTGATGAGTCAGAGATATTTTCCCTCTTTGACACATAAGAGATGTTTTAATGCATAAAAAAAAAAAAGAACTTTTGGGTCCTCCCCTTCACCGAAAGGTGAGAAGGATTGGTTATAAAAACCTAATGGATCTTGAAAAATACAGGTTCTCAATCTATATTATCTAGAGTATATTTATTTTTAGAGTCTCTCTAAAAAATATCATTGTCTGTTCTCTAAAACAATATACTTACTTAAGCATCATAGAGTCTCTAAATTCATGAAAAGGGAACTTTTACAAATATTAAGCACTAGCAACAGACCATCTTGACTAAAAAGAATGAATCAAATTGTCATGGCTAAGAAATTAATCGATTATCCAAGACATAAGTTTTTCCCCAAGAAATTCATATTTTTTAAGGCCTTATCAATATATATATATATGAAAGGAAACAAAAAAAACATTCAACTAAAATTTGTTATAAAAAATAAGTTAGAGGTGATCATTTTTCTCATGTGTCTTGGGAACCTTTCCATTACACCCACCAATCCGTTCATATCCGTCAATTTTAAGAAAAAAAGAATAAGAAAAGGTCATTAGAAGATTTAAATTAATTTATGAAAAAATAACTTACATTAAGGAAGTGATAAGGCTCAGTAAGGGTTATTCATTTGAACCATTTTAAAATATAAGTTAGAAAAAAATGAAGTTTTCTCAAATCACTTGTCTCTAAAACTTTTGAAAAAAATAATTTAATTTGTGTATTTTATTTTTCTTTTAAATTAGTTCCTATTCATAACTTTTTTTCCTCATACTCTACAGTAGATACACTTTAGTCTTCAAATTAAAATTGAACAAATTTAATCAAATAGAAAATGGATTGATAGATAGGATAAAATCTAATAATGACTTTAGAAGATATTAATATTTATTTAAAAAATAAATAGATCATAATTAATTATTGATAAAATATTTCTCATACTTTTTTTGACCCAACCTATGCATGTTCAATTATTATAGTATAAACTTAAAAAGATGGTGTTTTTACTGTGCAACATCTCACAAAATACTATTCATTTCAATAATTTTTTTTTTTGCATTTCGTTTTTTTTTTCTAAATCTATTTTTTTTCTAATTTCTTACTTCAATATTTAGTTTATTTGAGATTGAATTTTATAATTTATTATGACTTGCTTTATACGTGGTTAGCTCGGTTTTATAACTTGTGTCACGAGTTTGGCGGGTTCACTCGAGTTTTTTTTGTCTTTTTCTAATTGACATTTTCTTTTCAATTTCATCCTTCAACATTGAGTTGATTGAGAATTAGGTTTCATGATTTATTTCAGTTTGATTTCTATGAGGTTATCTTGATCTCATAACTCGAGTCCCGGGTTTGACGGGTTAACTTGGTTTACTCGAGTTTTTTTATCTTTTTTCAATTGGTGTTTTTTTATTTCATCATTAAACATTGATTTGATTATGAATTAAGATTCATTATTTATTTTGGTTTGCTTTCTTTATCTTGGTTTTATATTCAGGTCACGTGTTTGACGGGTTAACCCAAGTATATTCAGGTCGTTTTATTGTGTCATGTTTTTAGATTGAAATGTTTTTTCATTTTTAACCTTTAACAATAGGTTTATTGAAAATTAGGATTCAGAATTTGTTTTGATTTTTTTAAATAGGGTTATCATAGTCCCATGACCTCGGTCACAAGTTTAGTAGATTAATCTAGGTTGGCTTAGGTCTTTTTTTTTTCTATGAGGTTATCCCGATATTTGTTTTTCTAAATCTATTTTTTTCTGATTTCATACTTCAATATTTAGTATATTTGAGATTAGGCTTCATTTATTGTGGTTTTCTCATGATTAGCTCGGTCTCATAATTCGTACACAGGTTTAGCGAGTTGACTCAAGTCTTTTTTATTTTTCTTTAATTGAATTTTGTTTTCAATTTCATCCTTAAACATTGGATTGATTGGTAATTAAGTTTCATAATTTATTTTAATTTGCTTTCTATGAGATTATCTCGATCACATGACTCGAGTCGTGGGTTTGGCGAGTTAACCTAGTTGACTGAAGTTTATTTTATCTTTTTTTAATTAGAATTTTTTCTATTACATCCTTCAACTTTGAGTTGATTATGAATTACGCTTCGTGATTTATTTTGTTTTGTTTACTATGAGGCTATCCTGATCTTATGCTCAGGTCATGTGTATTTGCTAGTTAACTCAGGTAGGCTCAAGTCATTTTATTGTGTCCTATTTTTAGATTGATTTTTTTTCATTTTCAACCTTTAACTATGAGTTTATTAAAAAGTTGGTTTTATAATTTATATTGATTTGTTTTTTGCAGGGTTATCACGATCTCATGACCTTGGTCGCAGGTTTTTCAAGTTAATTTATGTTGAAAATTGGGTTTTTTTTTTTTTTACTTTCTATGAGGTTATCCTAGTCTCATGACCCGAGTCGCGGGTCTGGCAGGTTAACTTAGGTATTTTTTTATTTTTTATTTAATTTTTTTCAATCTCATTCTTTAACATTGAGTTGATGGAGAATCAAGTTTCATAATTTATTTTTATTTTCTTTATATGGGGTTATCATGGTCTCATAATCCGGGTCATGGATTTGGAGGGTTAACATGAGAGTTGGCCCGGATCAATATGATATGTTGTTATTTCAATGTTATTTAATAAAAAAGATGTTGTCTTGAATTTTTATTAATCAAACTATGTTTTTACTGATTGTCCAGGTTACGTTTAGATCCATCAAGTCAATCAGGTCATATAAAGTCAATCTCTACATGATTTTAAAAAATACTATAAAAATATTAGCAATGTCAGGATGTTTCTTTTATATATTAAAAAAATTAATATGAACCATGACATAGCGCGTGTTAACGATCTAGTTACAACTATGTATAGTCTTCACTTTTGGTTCATATAAATTTGATTGAGAAAGTTTTATGATTTGTTTTAGTTTGTTTTCTATGAGGTTATCTTGATCTTATGACTCGGGTTACGGGTTTGGCAGGTTAACCCGAGTTAACTCAAGTTATTTTTTATGTCCTTTTTTAATCGATTTTTCAATCTCAATTCCTTCCTTCAACATTAGGTTTATTAGGGATTGATATTCATAATTTTTTCCAGTTTACTTTTTATGAGGTTATCTCAGTCTCATGGCCTAAACTGTGGGTTTGACAAGTGAATTCAGTTGGCACGAGTTTTTTTTCTTGTTTTCTATTGGATTGATTCGGAATTAGATGTCATGATTTGTTTTGGTTTGCTTTCTATGAGTTTATGCTCGTTTCATGACTTGAGTCACGAATTTGGCAGGGTTAACCTGAGCTAACTCAAGTTTCTTTTAATCGATTTTTTTTTCAATTTCATCTTTCAACACAGGATTTATTGAGAATTGGGCTTCATAATTTATTTTAATTTTCTTTCTACTGGGTTATCATGATCTCATGAACCAGGTTGTGGGTTTGGCATGTTAACCCGGGTTGACTCGGGTCATTTTTTTAATTATTTTTTTTAATTTCATCATTCAACATTGGGTTTATGAAAAATTAGACTTTATAATTTGTTTTTGACTTACTTTCTATGATGTTATCATAGTCTCACAACCTAACATTCAGATTGGTAGGTTGACCCGAATCAACCCGATATGTTGTCGTCTCAATATTTATAAAAAAAATATCATCTTAAATATTTATTTTGAGTCAAATTATGTTTTTATCGGTAGTCTAAGTTTTTTTGAACTCGTCAAATCAATCATATCACATCAAGTAAATCTTTATATTATTTAAATTGATTTTATCAGAAAAATATATTAATGTCTAAATATTTTTTTATATTAATTTTTATTTACCTGACACGCTACATAAAACAGGCAATTATCTAGTTATATCTACAACATGAAATCAAAGATTATTAAGTAAAACCTAAAAAATAATAATAAATTTTCAATCGATCAACAACAACAACAACAGAAAAAAAGCACATGAACGCCGAGAAAAATCAAACTCAGCCACTAACCACCACGCCCTCCAACAGAATAATTATTGCATATATAATTATCCTTTTCCTTAGGACACCTAATAAACCAACAAAAGCAGTCATCTCACAAACCTTTTATGATAATTCAATCCCACCATAGTATTCTGAGTGTTTGTTTCTGATGTGGAATCTGGCAGTTTTATCAAGTTTGATTCTTTCTGCCCATCATTTTATGACTAATATATGTGCTTATCGGTGCTCCCCTTACCACAAAAATGCCCTCTTAATTATTACGGCATTTTTATACAAATATCTGTGTTTAGACAAAACATTGATTTGAAGAGTTAATTCACATGGAAAAAAAATAATAATAATAATATTGCATGCGCGCGTGTATAAATATATAGTTGAAAAAACTAGAAATAATAGCGTAAAATAAATATATTTCTAAAATAATTTTGAATTGAATGTTTATAATATTCTTGAAAGCTGAATTGAAAGGTGAACTCTCTTCATCCCACCTGTCACTGTCTTCCTTACTCCAAATAGTAATCAAACCAAACCCTATTCTATAGTTTACTTTATCAAGATGCCTGTTTTTTGACCACCGTGTATGCTTGCAGGAAAGTGCCAGAATCTTACATGCCCGCACGCCATGGACATGGAAAGTTGATTTTATTTATGCACGTATTTAATTATTATTAATCTCTTATGGCCCATGATGATGAAGTGATTAATTTCTTAACACAATTAAATCAACATCATTAACTAGGAGAATGGTGCAGACTTTTGAAAGCTATCGTCTGACTTTTCTAAACCTTTATTAAATTAAGGTTTCGAAGGGCATAAATGACTGCAGACTCCTATGAAATGACATTTTGCTTACTTAACCGTCTTGAGGATTGGACAATATAAATTGACCATGGTTAATTACCGGCAGTAGCTAGTGCATAATTAATTATCACTTTCTTCTTTCCCTTAAAACTTAAGCAAGTAGTCCACAGCAGTATATATGATGACGTTAAACAATGACTTGTTAGTCGGAGATGCTGTTTCCTCAGTCCAATTATTCCTCTATGGAGCCGACCAAACACACTCTTATGTCTTTGCTGTCTACACACACACACATGTATATATGTATATATCTATGTATACTTTTGTATATTACACACACACAAATGTATGTATGTATGTATGTATCTATGTATACTTCTGTATGTATAGGGACTGGACTGTATAATATATGCACCATATATAGTTTAAACCAGTGAGGTTGTTTTTTTATCTTTTAATTTCCCACATAGCTGGAAATTTATAGTTAGTTAAAGTTAATGTCTCTAGCTAGCCACTGACAAGAATGGGCAATTTGACAGGCAATGTTGAAAATTCGAAATGATCACTCCCAAGATAATGCTATTTTTGTGTTTCTTAGATCAAATCTTTAACGGAATAAAAAGTCTTTGCAGAGGGTTCCTCGGAAGGGACAAGTTTGAAACAAACTTTTCCCAGCTGCATGCAGTACACAGTATGCAAGTTGATGCACGCTGATTTGCGGATTGGATGCATGATCTTGATAACTGCAACTCTACCTCGGTTTCCAGCTTTAATCACCTCAAAAATGGCCAATGTTCAGAGACCCGCAGTCATAATTCTGCCTTTGCTGGTGGATAAGAAAGAAGATATTTCATAAACCCGCAGCCTTTGCTGCTGGATTGCTGATTGGTTGCATGATCTTGAATCTTGATTCCTTTACGGGAAGATATGATGCAAAATATGTTAGGATTGTTGCCATTATGTGCAGCAATCATAGAGCATATGCAACCTATATTCTAGAAGAGAATGGTTGTCATTGTCATTGTCAAAGAGGGCTGCTAGGTGCAGCCACCATTGTCAAAGAAGGAGGCTACAATGGTGGGTTATTAGTGACAGCCAACAACCATTGTCTAATGTCAAAGTTTGGTGAGTTTGGCAGCCACCATTGTTGATAAAAGAGCAAGAGAAGCTGCCATAGATGCCTATAAATAGAGGCATACATTAGAGAGCAAAATGAGAGAGTTGAGAGAGGGAAAATAGAGCCAAAGATGTGAGAAATGTAGGAGAGAGTAGGCTGCCAAGGCAGCCAACAGTAGCTGCCATTGCAGCACTGAAAAGAGAGAAATAGAGTGAGGTTGAGAGTTGTTAAAGAGAAGATGATTCCTCCTTCTCTATTGTTGTAAATTTTATACTCTCACTATATAATGCAATGGCTTCTCCCGTGGATGTAGGCGGTTTGCCGAACCACGTTAAATATTGTGTCAGTGTGCTTAGCCTCCAATGAGCAAATATCAGAACATCACCGGTCGAAATTCCCTACAAAATATGTAACACATACATACTCTGCCAATAGGTAAAAGCGATGTAATTATCTAAGCAATAGCCTACCTTGTGATAAGAAAGGAAAATGGAAAGAAAAAAAAACTTTTGGCAAACATAATGCATGCATGGCACCTAAAAAACTTCACCGAGTATATATGTCAGCTTATCGCCATGAGAACCTGTGATTTGAATTTAACTGGGCTTTACATCCACAAAGACATACACTGCAATCAACCAAGATTCGTGTAACAAGGATTCCAGTTTTGTTTGTCAGTTTACACATGTTATAGCCTTGTCCAGATACTGGAATGATAATTTTACACGATTTCGTGGAGGTCCATCATTATTTGTCCGAATGAAGTTAGGGTTTTTTTCTTTCATTGTCGGAGAAGTGACTTGATTTTTTCTAAGATTACTTTGACTAATTACATGACTCTCCTCCATTATCATCCCTCTCCAACTCCATTATCATCCCTCTCCAAATAGCTCGAAAAGAAAAACATCAAAATATGCCTTAATTTGAATGGCATGGTAGCTTCAACTTCCAATCTATGATCATTATTTTTCATCCTGGGCCGTTCAATTTGCTAATGGAGATATATAGATCAGCCCAAATTACTATTAGGCTTTTCTCTCTTCAAAGTTCAGCCCAAAACAAAACCAGGTTGTATCAAACGTGCAGATCACCTGCCACTCTAAGCATATATATATATATATATATATATATCCAAGTTTCAATATAATTTCAAAGAGAAACAAAAGATATTAAAAAGAATTTTTTTAAAAAAATGGTTTCACTGCGCTTCCCGTTCTTGTTTTCTCAGCCCAAGAAACACCCCAACGGCATCTCCCGCACCATCACTTCCCGCTCCTTCCCCGCCACCACAACCACCGTGGCATGTGCCTTGGCCGCCGGAGCTGCCGCATTTGCAGGCATAGCAGCCACCCGCAACTCCAAAAATCCAAAACAAGATAACCCATTCATCCAAAACGCCCTGAATCTTCTCTTCTCCAATCACGTGCTAGCACCGTGGGCTTCACTCTCTCTAGCAGACCCTTCACCTTCAGTTGTGGAAAAGAAGACCGGAGCAGCGTTTCCTTCGGTTATTTTCGAGTCTCGGAGACTTTTGGGAATTGGGCTGCGTAAAAAGCTTATCTTGGGATTGAAGAACATTGATGTCTACGCCTTCGGTAATCACATTTACTGAATTTTAGATTATAAGCATTTTTTTCTTGCATTTAATTTATGGGATAATGAACATAGTGTGTTTTATGAGTGAACAATCATGTTTAAGTGTAAAATTTTGAAGTTACTATACTGGTTTCAGAAGTAAAAATGTGGTTTGATCTTTGCTAATAACAAAAAAGGAAATGACTTGCTACGTTGTAATAACTTTATGGTTAGATTTAGGAGAATGTTTTGAGGCACTTTAGTATTTGTCAGGGACAAGTTTTGTACTAGTTTCATCCATGGTTGAGACAGTTTAGTTTAATTTAGAAATGTGGCTATATATTTGACAGAATTTAGAAATATACCATTACTACATGTATTTGGAAGAATTTAGAACTGTATTAATGTGTATGCAGTATTTAGGTTATTCTGAGAGTATATATTGTCGATGTATGACTATGACAACGAAAAGTAGTGCGTGTTTGCAAGATGTGAATTTTGAATAGATGTCTTCAAGGATGAAAGAACTGGTCAGTTCTTCATTTAATGGGAATATGTCAATTGGCAGGTGTTTATGCTGATGTTGATGAAGTGAGGAAAGTTCTAAGTGAAAAATATGGAAAACTCTCTGTTTCAGAACTCAAGGAAAGCAAGGAGTTTAAAGAGGATTTTATGGGAGGTGATATTGGCATGACTGTTAGACTTCAGATAGTCTATAGTAATCTAAGCATTCGCTCAGTTAGAAGTGCCTTTGAAGAATCTGTAGGAAGCAGACTACAAAATTTTGGGGAACCAAATAGCAAGGAATTGCTTCAGAGGTAAAAAAAATTTCTTCTCCATCTAGTGATTTTCTTACCGTATGGTTATAGTATATGAATTTAATGGGACATAAATTTTTGAAGGCTCACAATTCTGAATTATTGCAGTCGTGGAGGTCACTATAATAATAATTTGCTGTTATGATACATCTGCAGCAATATATTCATTCTACATATTTCCATCTAGTTGATGTTTAGAAGAAAGTGTTTCTCATCTGACCACAGTGTCCTTGAAAGTTGTTCCTAGAATTTTGGAAGGCCTAGTTGCGATTTCCCGAGAGCCAGTTGTTCATTCTGTTTTGGTTGATTGGTTATGAGATGTCACGAACTCTTGTACATCTCTTTTCCTCTTATAGCCATTTTTATGTGTAGGTTCACTTCTCAGTTTAAGGATGAATATAAAATACCACGGGGTTCTGTGATAGAGCTTTCAAGGGAGCAAGGCCATGTACTTCGCACAACAAGTGAGACCTCCCTATCTTTTGCTTTTTTTAAAGGAAGAAAAAAAAACCCTTGTAACTTATCCTTCATGGTTTTAAACTCAGCTCTTGTCATTGGTTTTGTTAAGGCCAAGAGGTCTGCTTCCGCTCTGACCGCTTTGATGAGGTTTTGAAGTTCGGTCATGGCCCAACCAATAAAATTCTGATAAAAGATTTGATGGTGTCTCTGGATATTATTAATCTCTAGACTTCTGGGGATTACTGGAACATGTAAAAATATCGAAGTAGCAGCAGGAAATAAAAATGACTACGATAAAATCTAAAAGCGGTAATGTTGAGCTATTACGCAGGATCCATCAAATAAGTACAGCAAAATTAAAATTTTGTAACTATAGTTATCCGGAGCTAGCCTATGAGCTCAGTAAATATCAACCTCAGGATTTAAGCCGACATATCTAAACCATGCAATGCCTTACTGGTCTGGTGCGGTATATATATACCCTATCATATCGTACCAATGTATAAATAATTTTGTAATATTATCCATCCGTTCCTTTTTTTAATATGTGAAAATATTTGATTTCATTTGCATTTAATTTCTGCAGTTGATGGGACGGAGGTGGGAAGTATCCAGAGCAAACTCCTCTGCCGATCGATTTTAGATCTATACATTGGCGAGGATCCATTTGATAAAGAGGCCAAAGAAGACATAGAAAGCAAGTTTGCATCGCTCCTTCAAGTAGATCGCTGATCATATGTAGAATACTGCTGTGGATGACATCTCGAATAATCCTGGTCTGAGCTGCTTAAGAACTTTCAGGGATATGACCCAATTGTATGGAAGGTTTTGGCAGATTTATTTGTCTTTGTTATTGAACCTGTACTATTGATACGGATTTTTTAATGAAAGAACTTTCGAGTCGAGATGATCTTGCCACCCTGAGCGCATCAATGAATGCCTGCCCTTGACGATCCAGGTCTCTGTCACCTGGTCCAGGCCAAGAGGTCTGTCATCGAATCATTTCGTTTCCATGTATCCCTCCCTACCTTTGACCATATGATCTCCTTAAACAGTGCGAACTAATAATATCTGCACCCACCATTACTGGAGTGGTCTGAAATGATGATCTCGCAGCATCGCTTTATTAAATTAAATTCCATGGACCTGTGAGTCATGATAATGCAATTAACCTAAACAACATTGCTGATGTGATTCTTATCAACGCTGCATCATGTTCTTTTTTCTCTTCTTTTGGGAGGTGCTCCGTCGCATGTGCTTTCCCTGTATTAGGGTTCCACATGCAGGCATCATCTATTGAGAACACACCCAGAATTCACATTCTCCGGATAAAAAAGCTTGTGCAACGCGGAACAATGGGACTGCTTTTGGCGATGGACGCATTTTCAAAGTTGCAATGTTTTGGTTAAATGATTTCAACCGACTTAATGAAGAAGATATAAGAAAATATGCCAATACGCTAACTAATTATGTGGTGCACAAAAAAATGCTAATACAAAAGGCTAAAAAGATCAGTTTGCTTCCAGCTCCATGCTATATATCTTGGACCTTTCTTCAAGAACTTCTGTGCTCTTTTTCTGACTTCAAATCTTCACGGTACCCACACCCGTTCTCTTCTGCCCAGACAAGTCTTGGTCCATCACCAAACGTTGCACAAATGGATTCAAAATGTTTAACCAAGCCTTAGGGACATTGCGTTCTATTCTATGTTAAACATAATCGTATGGACACATCAGCATCACATTACACAAATCAAATTAAATTAGACCCTATCAACTAATATCACGGCCAACCATAGTTGCAACTATATGGTAGGCCTGCCGATGGGTGATGTTCAGATATGGTAG
>Ga0325410_1009028_pt1 | contig 10712 bp, 2 predicted proteins | sample PopdelMetagenome_16_FD_206182 | JGI IMG/M metagenome (GOLD analysis project Ga0325410, IMG submission 206182) | Populus deltoides microbial communities from Bellville, Georgia, United States - Xylem-PdIQD-R3 | ecosystem: Host-associated > Plants > Phyllosphere > Stem > Wood/Secondary xylem...
AGAGAGAGAGAGAGAGAGAGAGAGAGAGAGATGGGGGGCGGGTCGGGGGCCACTGAGTTGTGTGGTAGAAGCTTATAAATCAAGAATTAAGAGAATCATGTACTGTTCATATAGTCTTGAGCCACGAAAAATGAAAAAGATTAATCAAGAATCCGGGATCCGGGTTGGAACTGGTTCAGGTTTTAGAAAAATTAGAAAAAAAAATTTGGTATGATTTGACTGACCTGATAAAATATGATAAAAAACTTTATTGTAATTTGTTGATTTTTTTAACTAAAATAATATTATTTTAATTTTAAAAAAATTTAATTCAAGTAACCTGATCAAAATTTAAAATTCGGATCACCCACCAGATCGACTTTAAAAACTATGAAAAAAAAATCATAAATAGGAAATACAGTATAATACAGGGGGCGGGAGGGGGGCGGGGGGCGACTGAGACGTGTGGCGGAAGCTTAAAAATCAAGAATTAAGAGAATCATGTACTGTTCATGGAATCTTGAGCCACGAGAAATGAAAAGGATGAAGGTTTTTTTTTTTTTTCCTTTCTAATATTGAAAATAGCACCGGTTAATTTTTTATATATAAAAATAACATAGTTGTGTAAAACCATTGCTGACACATGTGATATTTCACAAAAAAAAATCATAAATAAGAAATACAGTATTTTTAAAAATAAAAATATGGCATTTAAAAAAAATTCTATCCATGTTTTTTTAAAAATCATAGATTTTTAAAATAATATCATAAAAATTAATAAAATAACACATTTCAAAAAATATTTTAAAAAATAACACAAATTTATTGCTTGCATTATTAGGAACAAAACAATAAAACAACACAACCAATATAATTTTTTAAGGTTGCATTGTTGTTTTTTATAGCGCAATTTTTATAATTTTTATTTTTATTTTTAAAATATTTTTAAAAAACTTTTGAAATATATTAATTTATCAATTTTTTTAATAAATTGGTATTTAAGAAAAAGAAAATTGAATAGCAGGTGTCATGTGGTTATGTGATAAGGTACTAACATTCATTGAACATAGGGAGCACCTATCCAATGTATCCATATGTATAATTCGTGGCTTGAAACTAAACCACCATGGTAATACGAGGTAACAGGCAACAGGACACGTGTCCTCAAAGGAAATTGATTGATAGCAAAATATATATCTTAAAAACGACAGGAGCAAATTCCTGAGATGAATTATTGTATGTCTATGTTTAGGATCGTCGAGTTTCTAACTTGTTTTTTTATTAAGATTTTGTTGTTAAAAAAATTAATTTTTTCAATGTTTTTAAATTGTTATGTTATACTGATATCAAAAATAAATTTTTAAAAAAATTATTTTAATATATTTTTAAAAATAAATTACTAATATAAAACTGAATGAAGTGTGTGTGATGAATTATTGTATGTATAGCTTTTGTTCGTGATTGTGATTGATGTTTAATTCCTTGAAGAATTGTTTGAAAATAATATTATTTTAAAATTAACGAGTAGATTCCCGGGTCTCTGTTTAGCATCATTAGGTTTCTAACTTGTTTTTTTGTTAATATTTTATTTAAAAAAATTAAAATTTTTAGTGTTTTTAAATCGGTATGATGTGCTGATATCAAAAATAAATTTTAAAAAATTAAAAAAATTATTTTAATATATTTTCAAGAATAAATTACTGAGATGAAACAGACTAAAGTGTGTATCATGAATTATTATATATATAGCTTTTCTCGTGATTGTGATTGCTGTTTAATTCTTTGAAGAATTATTTGAACATGATATTATTTTAAAATTGATGACCAATCAGATTTTCGTGTCTCTGTTAAGCATTATTGAGGTTGAAGTTATTTTTTGTTATAATTTAATTTTTTTATAAAATTAATTTTTTTAATAATTTTAGATCATTTTGATGTACTGATATAAAAAATAAATTTTTAAAAATAAAATAAAATATTATTTTAATATATTTTCAAACAAAAACATTTATAAAAAAAACATCTGCCACCCTTCCGATCACCTCTGAACAAAGCAGATGTCTCCAAAGTGCATGCATGGACGTAGATGCATGAATGGTTGCATTCATGGCTTTTTGTTGTGGTTCATGTTTCCTTAAAGTTGAGGCAGTTCGGAGCTGCTAAAAAAAAAAAACATAAAGGTGGAAAGCATGGAAATCATAATTTTTAGTTAAGTGTTTACACTGCAGAAGTAGGTTCAGTGTACTTGAGCACATTTCCACATACATTTGATCACCTTTCGTAGAGTTCTCATTCGCTTTGCCTATGGAACCCTTGGTGGAAAGCTGGCGCTGCCATATTCACCTAGGGTGGCTCGATGGTCTGAAAAGTCGGGAAAACTGTAGGCTTTCGTAAGATGCTTGTTTTTTTAAAAGTAATTTTTTTTTGTTTAAAAATATATTAAAAAAAACAAACCCTTCTTTAATGCATAAAAACTCAGCTAAAAGTAAGTATGAGACATGGATTTTCCATCGTGTTCGGTCTGTATAGTAAAGTGATAAATACAAAAAGAGATTGATTGGAAAAATAGGAATAAAAATATATATTTGGAATGATTTTAGATTGAATGCCTATGTTTTTAAAATATAAAGTATAAGTTGACAAGTTTCATTTTTTTCTACTATTATAACAAAAAATAGACTTATAAAATTATATATTTTTCAACATGTATATAAAATCAAGTTAAAAGTAAGAACACACAAGTTTCAAGAAAAAAAAAACACACTTACAATAAACTGAACCATCATCATTGACACGCGTCAATCTGCTAGCGATCAAGGGCGGAGGCATGTTAAGGGCTTGGGTGGGCTATAGCTCAGGTCAAGATTTTATCAGATTAAACTAAAATTTTACAAGGAATCTTAAAATATATTAAAAAAAATCTAATTAAAATTTTAGGATGAATTGAGCTTGGTAGTGCTTTAAAAAAAACTGTCAAATAAAAACAAAACGATTCATTAAGAGTAAAATAGTTATTTGCCATTAAAAAATAAAACAAATCAGCTTTTCCTTCTTTTTATATGTTGCAAATTGGACAGAAGCAGAATAAAAAAAGAAAGAAAAGGAAAGGTTACAGAAAAACAGAGAAAAGTAAGGGAAAAACATAAAAAAAAATCAAAGGAAAAAAAAAAGTGAGAGAATAACCTTGTAAACTTACTAAGTCCAACTTATAAAACATTAATCCAAGAAAGAATCAAGTGAAGAAATGAGGAATTGAGAAAGGAAAAAAATTTAAATACTTTGTTTTTCAGTTGATATGAGATTGTTATTTTATCCCGGTTGAGGGGTTGTTACAATATCGATTCAGATTCAATTATAAATGAATTATATTTCACAAAACATCGAAAGATGTAACTTTAATAGTGAGTTTATTTTTACTTTCACTTCAATTTTATGTACTTTTAAATTTATTTTTTAATGTTTTAGATAGTGCATTTAAATTAAAACTTTACTATTAATTTCAAAAATTCATATACATGAGTTAATAATTGATCTTAAAAAATATTTATATATTTATTTAATAGCCTAGGACAAGAAAAATTCTTGACTCCGCTCTTGGTGACAAAGGTTTTAAAAGGTATTTTTTTGGATGTGGAAAGATGTCACATACATCAGGAGTGTGCTTCAAGCATCTATTTTTTGTTTTATTTTTTATATTTATTTAAATATTAAATTGCCTTAAGTTGAATTAATAATAACAAAAAAAATTATTATGAAAAATAAAAAGGTTTAAAATCCTTATTGTTAAGGGTATTTAAGTGAAAACATGCGAAAAGATATCAATTCACTTGATTGTTAGTGTTTCAATTCTCTTGATAGCTAGCTAGTGTACTAAGTTTCTTTTAGGTAAAAGACAAAACCATCAATATACCATTCAAGTGAACTATATTGTTTTTCGAGGGTCATTCAGCTTCTTTTTTAGAAATGTAATAGTAGTTATTTTTAAAAATATATTTTATATTAAAATAATATTTTTTTTATTTTTAAAAAAATATTTTTAAAATCAGTGTATCAAAATATAAAAAAATTAATTTTTAATAAAAAAGAATAAATTTTTATAAAATGCAATTTATACCATATTTCTAAACGGTGCATTAATAACAATTAAAAAGAATCTACTTCTAAACTATTAAAAAAATTAAATCAAAACGATGTTTTTCTAGCATGAAAAAAACATTAACGAATTGATAGCTAGATTTTCATCGAGTCAGTTTTAAATCATGATATTAATCGAATCTTAAGTTTTTGACTAGATCAGCCATACTTTTTTTTTTAACCAGGACCGATCTAGACCTTGAATTAACTTGCTGAGCATTCCAAGATTTAAAAATATATATTGAACCCCTAAATATAGAATATTATTACTTAGGCAGTGTTTTTTTTTGTAATCAAATCGTGTTTTTGAAACTTATATTTTATTTTTTTGTTTTAAAATAATTTTTAAATTTTTTTGATCGATTTAATGTGCTGATATAAAAATAAAAAATATTTTCATATATTTATAAGAAAAAAAACTTTTAAAAAACAATTATTATTACAATGCCGAACTCTACCTTAATATGTTACTAGTGGTGATCAATTAAACCAATGTTTAGACATGTAAGTGCCCATCTTAGAGCTTCCTATTACTTGCATTTTGTGAATTAACAATCAAAATCAGGAACAATTTATAACTTTAATTAGCTTATCATTGTTTTGCTCCAGTCAATGATCTTGTTAGTGCCAACTCGTAATGGATCGAACGAGGGGTATTTTATTAATGACACACCAACTCGATTATTTTCTTGTTAATTAAGAATAACTTGCAACATTAATTAAATAATACAGCAAAACAATTTTACATGGTAGAGCTAAACAATTAATAGTCTCCACTGAATTTCTGCAGAATCTATCCTCTAAATAATGCCTCCCACACATCTATATGCCTTCCCACTTGTGCTTAAAAAGTAGATCAAAGTCCCCTCTAGCTCTAGGTATTACAGCTAATTCTAAGCCTTGATTATTGAAAATAAATCATGTTTAGTTAGGAGCATGTATGTGCCTAGCACTTGTAGGCTTCGGTCTATTGAAAATTATGCTCGTTTTGAGCACTTTGTCTAGGTCAGGGTATCCTTGAATATGATTCACCTTTTTAAATAATTGTTTTCACGATCTCTTTTAAATATATCGATTCTTTCTCTCTCTCTCTTTTTTTTTAAAGTTGCGAGTGTAATTATTTGGGATCATTTATAATATCATATGGACTAAATTTTAACAAGTTATTAAATTCAGTTTAATCTATATTTAATTCAAAAACTCGAATTGTGAGTTAAGGAAACTAGTCTGAGTTAATCATATTAATTAAAATAATTGTTTTATCTTTTTTTTAAAAAAAATTAAACTAAATTAAATTAGATTACGAGTTAGCTTGTTAAATTGACCAGGTCAATTTAAATCAGCTTTAGGTTAATGGTTTTTAAAACACAATCTAGATCATGGGCTAGGTCGACTCGCTTAGTTGACCAGTCATCTTTAGTACAAACTAGTTAGGTGGCCTGCGCTACGTCTTGAGCTTACCTTTTTATTTTCATAAAAAAGATCGGTCCTAATGCTGGTAGGACCCAAACTATTTAGGTCTTGCACAAGCAGGACCCAAGTCTATTTTGGGTCTTGCACGACCAGTGACCCAAAACTATTTTGGGTCTTGCAGCATGCGAAACCTAAGGATAGTTGGGTTTTGATGCAGCCCAAACGCCACGTGGGCGCTTGGTCTGCCCAACACACGCGCTTGGTTTGCTCAGCACTCAGGTAGACAGCCCAAGCATCCAAGGTTGGGCAGACCAAGCGTCAGGTGGCTGGAGTCTAGGGCGCGATCAGATGGCGTGGCCTAGGTGTCCGCAGCCCCGAGGGGTGCGCCTCCAGCCTGACATTTGGGACCTACTGGTTGCAACCTCACAGTGCAATCTACAATGAATTCACTCACAGTGCATAATAGCTCACGTTACAGTGAAACACTGATAAGTTCTAGTTATAATTAATTTAATAATTATTAAATTTAAATTAAAATAAAAAATAATTAATCATTTCCGATCCATTAAAAATAGAACAAATATTTTTTCCAAAGGAAACATCCCATTGAATGATTAAAATCTGATTTTTTCCCCTAATTTGAAGGCACTCAAAAAATTCAAATTTTAAAAGAGATGCGCATAGATTTATAAATGAAGATCGACTACCCTCCATTTTCCATGTAAAAATTAATTAACTAACAAACATTTATCAAACTCAAAGGTTATATTGATCCAAACCACTTCCAAATAATAATAATAATAATTATTATTATTATTATGTGGCCCAGTTCAATTATACCTTCCAAGGTACACATAGATGATAGACCCACCAAGTATATATTTTGTTGGAGTAGGTATAGAATAAGTGTGATAGTCGCATTGGATTCTTCCTAAGATTCAGATTTTCTTCCAAGATTTCTTGCTTATAAAAATTAATTTATTATTGATGATAAACATATCATTTGATCGATCGTGTCCCCTAGATTCCTTCAGCAAGGAAATTTGTTCCCAGATGAATCAAACCTAGCTAGGGCAGCAATTATCAAGAACCTCTTAAACAAATCAAGAAAAGAAGAGAAGAGTTAATTCCAAATATTTCTTATTAAGGCAAGCTCCATCTTTGAGATTTTTTTTTTAAAATAATCGAAAAGAAGAAGAAAAAGTCTTTGAGAATCACCAGCTACACATACTTGTATGCAACGTACTCCTTTCTTAACTCTATTAGCATGTTGAATTATTATTTTAGTTCAATCGTCTTCTTTGTTCATTCAACAACAAAAACAAATCATGTTGTTAAAAATCATTTTTTCCCAAGATAATCTTAGTTTGGTGTTGGTGTATTCACGTGGGGTACTCAGGTCAGCTTGCGTATACATTGACTAATCCCCACAAGTCCTGAAATTAACGACCAGGTAAGTCTCCAGTAGTCATAAACAGGGGCGGAGCAAGAACAAATAATTAGGGGGGCCCGTGACATTTCCTTGCACATTTTCCGATGCTCTTCACGTCACTAAAATTATAAATATTTACAAGGGAGGGGCTGAGAAATGTGGAGAAACATTTCCTTGCATGGGCCCCTGCCAGCCCCCCTGCCTCCGCCACTGGCCATAAATATTATAGCAACTACAAGACTCGAATCTGAAATCACAAGAGGAGCAAACCCCTTGATCCTAATCTTTTATTTCCGGACCGGCTAGTAGAAGGTTAGTTTGATATATTTTATTTGGCTGGATAATGCGGTATATATAATACTTTAAAAAATACATTTTTTAATTAAAAATATATTAAAATGATTTTTTATATATATATTTATATTATCTTTTCAAGTAAAAAAAAAACAATTTAAAAAGAGGTTGTACAGCAATTTAAGCAAATAAAATAATTAAGCATGTGAAATGATCTTCTTGGCACACAGCTCACGCAAACAAAGAATTTATGTTATTATTTAATCCTTTTTTCAGCTCCAATCCTTGCCAAACATATATAGACGTTGGAGACTGATCTTTATCATATTTATTGGATAATTAATGGCAGCGACGACTTTGTATCTATTATAAGCTTTATTGAAAAGCAATATTATGGTTTTAGTTAGTTCACATTATTAAAACAATAGTCTAATCCTTAATTATCTTCGTGATTGGAGACTGTTTAATTTCATAATGCACTGATAGATATTTTATGATTATCTCTTACGTAGGCAAAAATGACTATCCAATTATTTTATTTTTCTCAAGTCTTCTTCTGCCACGTCCCTCCCGGCTTCTTTGTTAATGACAAAAAAGAAAAAAGAAAAAGAAAAAAAAGAGATTTGTGGCCTCCATGAGCTACATGTCGTTTTCGCCCTAGTTGTCAACTCACCGCACCGCATCAAATCACGTTTAAGAAGACTATTTGATTCCCATCAATAAAATCGAGAGAAGAAAAATGGGGCGTTTAATGGAAGATGACATAAAGATGAGTGTGAATATATGGATGCATTGACTGTTGATTTAAATAGCAAGATATTTTCATCCTAATTACATCATCTTGAAAACTAGTTGTTTCATTATCACTTGGTAATTGATTTGAAAACTTATCTATGTCAATATTTAATCTGATCAGATTGAGTGAATCGACTAGTGACTCAATTGATTTGGTTCATAATTTATGTTAAATTTTTTAAAAATAAATTTTGAGTTGATATAATTGATTCAACTGGTTAAACTTTGACTTGGTTAAATTTATTGATTTTAAAAATACAGTTTTTTTTTTAAAGAAACATAGAGTATATATATACTAATGGATTTCAAATACCACATTTGAAAAAAAAATTGGGTCTTGTTCGGATTCCCCTGGGTCATGGGTTGATCCGTCGGGTTGTCCGGGTTTTGCCGGGTTGTTGCCCTGGCCAGTTTTTTATTAAACCCGGACCGATTCAGCTATTGGGGTGACAGAGTCTCAGGTCGACCCGCTGGTCCTACCCAGGTTTAACAACCAGGTTTAAAAGAGTGAATTTTGAGTTAATTTGATTGATTCAACATGTCAAATTTTAATTTGGTTAAATCTGTTGTTCTTTCTTCCAAAAAAAAAAAACTTAGTTTTTGACTGAATTATTACCTAAATACCGGATCTTATCAACAACAAATTCAAATTCAAATTAATAATTAGATGCATACTAATATTCTATTTTGATATTTATAGCTTTACATAATCATTGTTACATAAACCTAGTTGACCATTGTGGCGGTGGAGATCTAAATTAATATTGCAAATTAATGGAGTACAATTTTGGTAATGTTTGCATGATCAGGAATTAATTAAATAGCTAGCTAGTTGACTGTTATGTACTTGATCCAAGAATATCATTAAGTAGGACAAGCAATCGTCCATGAATTATTAGATAAAATACACATTTTAAAATTATTATGATTTTCGCAAGTAGGATATTCACTTGATAATTGTAAATACTTGTTACCTGATATTCTTGGGGAAAATCTCATGTTAGTTGCTAATCATCATTCAATTCTCGAATTTGATCCTTAATATGATTATTTTTTCAATTAAGTCCCTAATGTATTGGACATCAATTTTTTAATCAAGTCTTGGGTTTTATATTCTGTATTTTGTACCATAATGATGATTTTTTTTTTGTGAAGAGAACTTGATATTTTCATTAAATAGTTGCCATCATTCAGAAGGAAGAACCCAGTTGGAAATGCTTGATATGATGGGGATGGACTTGAAATTGACTTGAGAAAAATCAAGAAAACGCAATATAATATGGTGTGAGAATGAGGTGTTCCTGTTTTTTATATACTTAGAGCTCCATCTAGAGGCAAATATATTTTTTTTTAGAAAAAACTATAGTATTTCTATTAATCACCAATGAATATTCGAGGAGCTAGTCTAGACTCTTCTTGGCATAAGAAAGCTGAATCTGGCCACCAGCACAAATTTGAGAGGTTTTTCTGGGGATTGTTTGGAAAGACAGTGCAAATCATGTTCTAAATTTTTTTTAATTTTTTTTGTTTAAAATAATTTTTTTATATTTTTAGATCGTTTTGATGTGCTAATATCAAAAATAATTTTTTAAAATAAAAATTTTTTTATTTTAATGTGTTTTTAAACAAAACACACTTTGAACTGCCACCACTGCTATAATCTCAAACAGGAGAAATCTCTTGCAAGCACACTGAATTCATTGCCAAAGGACCACCGGCTGTGTTTTCATTTTGGTTAGTTGTAATAATTTAGCTCAAATTTTGGTTTCAAAAGCTTGGCAGGGAATGTTCTTTGGACTTATGATAGGATCAAATTTCTGGGTTTTTCTGGAGCCTTGCACTTCGAGTCCTATGTATCAGCTGAGACTGTCCCATATACTTAATGAAACTATAGTTTATTTATTTATTTGGAAAAATCAAGCACTAATTTCTACACCTAACATGTTTTAAAGCAATGCTAGAGATAATATTTCTTACCATTAATTCGCCGAGGTGAGTTCGATGGTAGAAATACATATGGGTTTAATCTAACTTCTGCTGCGAAAGTTGCAGCTTATGGCCTAATAGCAAGGATCACGTTTCAAGCTGGGCCTTAAGCCTATTCTTTCTGCTCACACCCCTCAATTTCAGTATCTGGGACCTTTTTTTTTTTTTTTTTTTACAAATTAAATATAAACAGATTGAATCTAGGCTGTGCTTAGGATTTATCAAAGCAAGAACATGAATAAATAAATGGGAATTCTGTCCCTGTTTTGAAGTTTCCTACGTAGTTCCTTGCAAGGCCACTCTTGTCAAGAGGCCCGATTGAATATTATACTGATGTCCGATTCTTCATTTCCTTCCGTTGATTTTTATAATGAGAGGTCCGATTCTATAATTTTTTTTTTAGTTTATTGTGAGTGTTCGGGTTAGCTTGCGCGCACCTCGATTAATTTCACGGGCCTGAAGTTAACGATTATATAAGCTTCCAGTGGCCATCATATGAGTAATCATAGGACTCGAACCTGAGACAATAAAGAAAACAAACTTTTTAATCTCAAGCTCTTATCACTGGATCACCATCTAAATAATTATAATATTAATTTAATATCATTGGTTGTTCAGACTAATTTAGATATTAATTCTCATAAATTTTAAAATTAAGTATCAGTAAACTTGAAGGGAC
>Ga0325410_1009032_pt1 | contig 10709 bp, 6 predicted proteins | sample PopdelMetagenome_16_FD_206182 | JGI IMG/M metagenome (GOLD analysis project Ga0325410, IMG submission 206182) | Populus deltoides microbial communities from Bellville, Georgia, United States - Xylem-PdIQD-R3 | ecosystem: Host-associated > Plants > Phyllosphere > Stem > Wood/Secondary xylem...
ACAAAAAGAAGATGGCATACGGTAGTCTTTGTCGGTTGTACAAGAATGTCCATGTGTGACAAGCAGTAGCATACATGTATAACTATACGATGGGCCCACACCAAGCCATGGACGGATCGATCATTTTTCAGGCATATCTTTTATAATCAAGTTTTGTATCCTTTCAGAAACGAATCAGTGAAATTAAAAAATATTTATTTATTTAAGAAAAACGATATTAGAGCGAGTAATTCGGTCACATTAAAATAAAAATATTAGCTATATGCATTAAAGCTCTTTGTTTAAGGGACAGCTATAATTTTAGCCATGCATATTGTAGTAGCTAAAAATAGATCTTTAAAATATCTCCCTTGTATCTATATATTTTATAATTTGGTCCGAAGGAAATATTAAATTCAAAAATAAAATTTTACTAAGTTTGACATAATATCAGAGTAATGATTTTGGGATTTCTATGACATAACCAAGAAAGGAAACCAAACAACCCAAACTCCATGACTAATTCCACAATTTGATACAATTACCAAACACTTCCACATATTTCATTCTTGACAACCTGATGACCAAGATGATAGAGGTTTTGACAAAAGCCCAGGCTACATTACAATCACCTATCATTGATTCATCTACAACACTGGTCAACATTAACTTGGATTGATCCAATTATGCCCTATGGTCCTAGGTGGCTGAGATGTATATCTCATGCAAGGACCAACTAAGATCTATTGATGGAGAATTACCTCAGCCACTTGAAATAGACTCGACATTCTGTAAATGGCGCATTGAGAATTCCATAGTGAAAGGATGATTGATCAATTCAATTGATCAATCACTTGTCACAATTTTCATTCACTTTCCAAAAGCCAAACATGTTTGGAACTTCATTGCTACTATATATTTTAATGGAACTAATATTTCACAAGTTTATGACCTTTGACGTAGGGTAACTTGGATGCGGTAGAAGGGAGGATCAATTGAAAAATACTATAAAGATTTACAAGGGTTGTGGCATGACTTGGATGCGGTAGAAGGGAGGATCAATTGAAAAATACTATAAAGATTTACAAGGGTTGTGGCATGAGATAGATTTTCGATGCCCTAACCACGTAGATTGTGCAACAAATATATAAAAAAATATAACTCTTTACTACAAGAGAAAAAAATTATATTTTCTTGGATAGATTGGATGACCGACTCAATAATAGTCAGAGTGATATATTCCAACTAAATCCATTTACCATAATTAAATAAGCTTATGCTTATGTTTAGAGGGAAGACACTCGTCAGGGTGTAATGACATCAAAGACAAAAATTATAACCATTGGTGTTATTATGGCTACCAAAGGCTAGAAACTTGTCAAATTACCAACACTAGTGATAAGGAAACACAAGTTATCCTCCAAATCAAAGGGCCCATCTGATGGAGGAAAGTGCACACATTGTGGAAACACTAAACACACTCGTAAAACATGCTTCAAGTTGAATAGGTATCTTGAATGGTGGCATGAATTATAAGCTAGGAAGAAAAGAGACACCACAACACTTGAGAAAGGCATTATTAAAGCTATATTAGTAAAAAAAAAGCCTCAACTCTCATTTATCCCTTTGACCGATTTCTCAACCTCTGTGGAACAATGTTACTTAGGATAAGGTTTCTGTATTTTTAATTCTCAGGATGCAAGTGTATAGATTATTTACCTTTGGAGCTACATACCATATGGCTTTTAATCCTAAGAACTTCTCATATACAACTCAACCACGAAGGACTTGTATTGTGAATGCAAATAGAGTTGCTTATCTAATCATATGAGATGGAACAATGTTATAATCACCCTCACTTTTTTTATCCTATATTCCTTTATTGTCAAACAAATTAATGTCTATTAGTCATGAAATTAAAGAACTCAATTGTGTGGTATTGATCTATTCTAGTTTTTGTTTCCTTCAAGATGTTCTCAATAAGGAAATTATTAGGCGTGGTACTAAAATGGGAGGTTATACTACTTAGATGATTTCAACAGAGGGATAACACATCACGTACATCACCATATCAGTAGCAAATAAAGGGAAATATGGTTATGGCATCGTCACTTGGGGCATCCATCATTTAAATATTCAAGACATTTATTTCTAAATTTATTCTTACAATTAACAAATGTTAAGTTTAATTATAATACATAAAACCTATTATTATGCAAGTTTGAATAAAAGTATTATTCCTTTTACTCTAATACATTCTGTTGTATGGGGACCTTTCCTATGAACTACTATATCTAGTTATTATTGGTTTATAATATTTGTCAATGATTACACTCGAATGACATGGCTTTACCTGATGAAGACAAAAGATAAGGTGTTTCCAATTTTTCAGGCTTTTCATGCCATGATTCAAAATCAATTTTCAACCAAGATTTAAGTTCTTTCATCAATTAATGGAGGGAAGTTTATAAACCATCATTTCAATGCATATTTTCAGCAACAAAGTCTCCTCCATAAAACCTCATGTGCTCAAACCCCATAGTAAAACGTCGCCAAACAAAAAAATCATCATATCTTGGAGATAACCCATGCTCTTCTTCATGGTACAAATGTTCTAACTTGCTATTAGGATGACACTGTAAGTAGAGTTGTATACTTGCTCAACTGAATTCCCTCTAAAGTCTTGCACTTTAAAACTTCTTTGTAAGTGCTCTTTTCTCATGTTTCTTTACCTATTATGTTAATGCTCCAACCTTGGGTGTTTGGGTGTGTGGTTTTTATTCACTTTCATAAAAATTAACATTCCAAACTTGATCTATATGCTGTTAAATGTTTGTTCCTGGCTTATGGATTACATAAAAAGGCTATAAATGCTTCGATCCTACTACTAATAGACTTTATACTACCATGGATGCCTCTTTTATTGAATTTGAGCATTTTTATTCTCCTATGGTATCTAATTCAGTCCTTTAATGAGAGTCTATGAATGAAGAATGGAATTGGTACATGATGGCTCCAATTATAACCATGACTCCTCTACTACTGTTGACAATCTAGAAGCTCCAACCATTGATGATAATCTAGCCCTTGGTCCAAGCATAGCTTTAACTATAACCACAACTCCACCTACTATTGACAATTTAGTAGCTTCAGCCACTAGACAAATTATAGAGCATGGAACCAAAGTTGATGGAATACATCATAGTGAAGAGGTCTTGATTAATAGAGAGCTTATAAATTAAAAAGCTCAAGAATCCCCTCTCTTTATAATACTTGAATCTCAACTAAGAACAATCCTAAGGGAAGCTCTCCTTTCACTCCTCAATTTACTACTAACTTGAATGCTCTAGTGGAATATGTGTTGCCTTTTAGACACAACCAAGGAAAGCCACATAATAGGTACTTTCCTGGTATAGAAAAAAAAAGGTTCAAATACCCTATTAATAATTATGTGTCTACTCAACATTTATCTAATCCTATTAGGACCTTCATAGAAACATTATCTTCCTGTCACATTCCAAATAATATAAAGGAAGCCTTAATCAATTCTAAATGGGCACAAGATATATAAGAGGAGATGAAAGCTTTACAGAAAAATACTCATAGAGGTTGATACCACAACTTGAAGGGAAGAAGACAATGAGGTGCAAATGAGTGTTCTTAATTAAATACAAAGCTAATGGATCCATTGACTGATACAAGACAAGGTTGTTGGCAAAGAGATTGACTCAGACATATGATATTTGATTATATGAAGACTTTCTCACTAGTTGCTAAACTAAATATTGTTAGAGTTTTATTATCTCTTGTAGTGAATTTAAATTGGCCACTACTCCAGCTCAACATAAAGAATGCCTTTCTCCATGATGATCTTCAATCCTACTAAAGTTATTGGTGTTCGTATATTAAATCAAAACTTTTATTATAGAATCAAAGATACTACACACACAATATTATATAAACTCTTAAAAAGGTTTAAAACTGTTTAACACTTATTATGACCATGTGTTAAAATCTTATTTTCATAAATATTTATAAGAGAAAACCCTAACTCTTGTAAAAAACAACATCACTTCTATATTTATATAGGTGGAATCATACATGTATTTATTAGATTAAACACAAACTTTAAATTTCATTAATAGCCATCACTCATCCTCTTTTTTGTAATAGAATGCACTAAATATTATCATAATAGGGTCCAAAAATAATTATCAGTATCCAACAGATACTAAACAGTAACTTGCTATTACCTATTAAACTTAGAGATAGGCTTTTTTCTAATCCAAAGTTGGGTTCCTATTATCAGTATCTTTAATAATGGGTTTTAATCCCATTCCACTAGTTTTTTTCCTTATCATGTTTCTAAATAGTCTTTTTATGAGCAGATCCACTAAATTATTCACAGACTTCACATAGACAATGGTGATTACCTCATTTGTAATCAACTTTCGAACATATCCATGTCGAATACTTATATGACTTGATTTACCATTATAAATATTTCTTTAAGCTCGAGACATAGTTGCTTTACTATCGTATTGTAAAGATATAACTGACATAGGTTGTGGTCATAACTTTATATCTAACAATAGATTTCTTATCCATTATGCTTTTTACCTGCAGCAGTCATATCAATAAATTTTGATTCCATAGTAGAATGAGAGATGCACGTTTGTTTCTTTTATGCCTAAGATATTGCACCTCATCCAAGTGAAAAAAATCCATCATAATGTGGATTTATTATCACTTGAATTAGTTAACCAACCTACATCACAATATCCTACCAATTCAGCTAAAAAAATAGAATAAAACAAGCCCAAATTAATCATTCTTTTGAGATAATCAAAGACTCTTGCAATAACCTTTCAATTATTTGTATTCGACTTGCTTGTATGTCTTGATAACTTGCATATAGCAAAAGAATATATTCAATTTTGTACAATGCATAGCATATATAATATTTTTAATGACACCAACATATTCTAGTTGTGCTATTATTTTATCACAATTATCGTTTAAATTCATATTAGATTCAAATATTGGTATTTGCCTCTTATATAATAAGATGCTTAAACTTATCAAGCATTTTCTCAATATAATGTGACTGATTAAGTGCATAGTCACGGCTATATTTTTTAACTTTGATACTTCAAATTGTATCCACTTCACTAAGATCTTTCATTTTAAAAATAGAAGTAAGATACCTTTTGGTTTCAACTATTCCAATCATATCGGTGCTAAAGATTAGTATGTCATCTACGTAGAGAAAAATAATCACACTAAAGTTTTTTGTAAATTTGGAATAAATACATTTATCGATATCTTTGTGATGAAAACCATTTAACAAAATTTCACTATCAAACTTCTCATGTCATTGTTTTGGAGTTTGGTTTAAACCATATAAAGACTTTACCAATTTATAAAATTTTCTCATTTTCAGGAAGTATAAAACCCTCGAGTGGCTCCATATACACTTTCTTATTTAAATCTTCATTTAAAAAAGTCGACTTAACATCCATTTAATGAACATATAATTTATAAATTGATGCTAAAGCAAATAAAACTTAGAGGCGTGAAAATACTGTCTTTAAAGTGTTTATTTGTCCCACACAGAAACAACATATCTAAGATACAACTAAGCCCTCTAAACCTCTAAAAGAACAAGAAGAAAAGACAAAGGAAATAAAATATGTTTTTTGTATGTTTTTTTCTTTATGTAGTAACAGATTTATATATACTTGAAAATAGGTATGGATTAATTAACCCATTACAAGTATGAATTAATTACACTAAAAATAGCTAAGAATTAACACTTTGTTGACAAATCTACCAAAACAGTAACAACAATTTCAGCTAATTTAAATAATATGTAACTGAACTCTGATTGATCTACAATTATAACACAATATAATCACATCTATTTAGTATCTTCATGTAAATTTTCAACTCAATTTGATATACGATTTCAGAGAGATATTTGGTCTCGCAAAACTAATCAGTAGGCATTTTATAGCAAAATTCAGATCTAATTTAGTTCGTATTATATTTTTTAGGGTTGTCATGGATGAAAACTACATCGACAGTAACCCTCTTTCTCCCTCCTTGTTTTTTTCTAACTTTTTCAAAAAATCTAGATGATAATTATGGAGTATTTTTGTATGATCTAACATTCATGGTTTTATTCAGTTTTTTATGTTTGAGATTTTTTTTAATTTGTATATATAGATTTATTCAAGGATACATGATAAATCAAAGAACACATTACTATTATGTTGGGGTTAAAAGTTACAAAATTATTAGACCTCTTTATGAAAAAAGGATCTCAATCTTGATTCTTTTATTAATAATGCTTGTTAGTGCTGCCATTTCTTTTATTAATAAATGGTGACAAAAAGTTTCTAGAATTGAAATAGATGTGAAAAAGTTTAATTATGGACAACTTAAAACAAGAAGTTTTTAAAAAACTCATTGAAAAATTCCTAATTTAAAGAGGATGAGATGCTATTAAATCTTAATAAATTACTATTTAATTGTTGACTATGTTCACATTTCCATTAAATTCAAGTTTCATGATATCTTTATTTGAGTCTTATAAAAATGCAATGATGATGATGTGTGTGTGTGTATATAAACCTTCACCACAAATAAATTCTCATCATTAATAATGTATAAAATTCATTTTAAAACGTTGATTATTTAGGATTAGGAAAATAAATACCAAATTGAAGCATCATCAAGAACAAGAAAAACCTTTAGGATTCAATCTCTATGAGCTTATTGAGCAAAATTCTTGCAAGTAAATTTTGCCTTGAAAACCTATCCTTCATTTTCAAGTAGACATATTTCTTTTTTCCTCTCCATTTCCATGTTATTAATAACATCAATATCAGAAGATCACAACGATGTGATCACTCTCTTATGGCTATACATACATTTTTCTAGTGAAGTGTTGAGCCTTTGAAAAACTTCAGTGCTTATCCCCTACCACTGCATATTGATAATTACATGCTAAAAGTTAAGTTTTCATTCCAATACCTCAACTCTTGTCATGTGGTGTTCACTTTCAATATGTATATTATTTTCCACATGTTTACCTGACGCATCACTCAATTACCGAGAACTAAATTCCTTTTTTTTTTTTGAGAAGCCTCAATTTAACCCCTAGGATTATAATCCACATCTTAATTAAACTCATCTTCTTTTTTTAAAACTCAATTGATCTCTAGAGTTTTCAAAAATTCAAAACCAAGTTTTTCATCCAAATTGTGCACAAATTTGGAACAAATTATTTTTAAGTCTATTTAAAATGGTATAATTTCTCATGCATAAATGTAGATTTTGGATACAATATACTATGAAATGCCAACAAAAAGTACCCAATTGAAAAAAAAAATTAAACATATTTGAGAGTTAAATTGAGACAAAAAGTAAACATGTTTTACTTTGGATGATATTTCAGTATGAAAAATGTGATAGATTTTATAAATTCCATGCTTAGCTAACAACTACATGTAATAAATCAGGAGATCATTTCATAAATTTCTACTCCCATTTAGCACTAGGTTTCAAGGCATACTTCATCAGTATTGGATTGGTCTTGGTGCCTATCGGCAATAAATGATAAAAACATGACCATGGTTGAATTTATTGGTGGTATACATAAAAAAATTCCTTAGTGATTAGGTCTATTACAAGTCTCATGCAAGATAAAAATACCTCCAAATAAAGCATTGCTCTTTTAAGCTTAATGATTTCAGATTTTCATTTGCCAATCTTCTTTAAATTTGATCTAAAGTTTGGGTTCTAGTAACGAGGCATCCAACCAAGTGACCAACATAAAAACTGCCTTTTATGTACCAAATGGTCACCACCTGTGGATAATAATGCCTTTTAGATTGAAAAACACCTTTTTAAAATTCCAAAAAGCAATGACAAAGATTTTCAAACTAATCATTCATTCAATAGTTGTTTACATAAATGACATATTATTATTCTCTTCATTTTCATAATGCGCTTCTACACTAGTTTCATACCATCATTCAGCATTATGTTATTACGCTTTCTCATAAGAAAATGCAAATTGGTAGGCCCTTCATTGAATGTTTTAGGCCTTAACATTACAAAAAGTGAGATAGTGTTTCAACCATACATAACTAAAGCTTTACTAAACTTCTCTATTCATAATCTTAAAAACAAAGGTGTAACAATTTATGGGCATTGCTAACTATATTTTTTTTTATTTCATTCCTTATATTTTCCAACTCAAAAACATATTGTCCACTTTGCTTATAAAGGAATTCTTGTAGTGGTCCACCATTCATACCAATGCACTTCAACAACTTGAACAACTAGCTCAATAACTTCCACCCTTATAAGTCATTTCTAATGGAAAAACAAAATCCTACAAATGGATGCTAGCAATCATTTTTGGGATGTAGTCTAATAAAGAAAAATAATGGTTAGTATAGAATCTATGGTTATAAGAGTGTAGCTTTCAGGAACTCTAATTGTCATTATCATTTCACTTTCAAAGTAATGCTAGTAGTCAAACAAGGAATTGAAGAGTTTGAATCCCATATTTAGCATGACAATAACTTTATATTGAAATGGATATGTCCAGTTTCCTAAAAATACTGAAAACCAAGCAAAAGTTCCTCCCTCAATCACAATTGCTCTAGTAGTAACAATGGTTTGACATACACTAGTTTGAAATTAAACATGTCGAAGAAATATATAAATTTCTTCCTAACCTATTATCTAAAACTCCTATAAATCCTAACACCTAACATAAAATCTAGCATTTTTCTAATGTTTTATTTTGAGTCATCCAGTCCATCTTCTCTCATGATGAAAAAAATCCTCATTCTTGATAAGTATTTAATGAATCACTTTTTATCACTCTTCAACAAATTCATTCTATTCTCCTTTGTAAATATGGTCTCAGTAGTTGTAATTTTTAGCCTTCTATCATATACTTCACTTATCCTTTTCTCACTTTTTTCTCTCTGCAAAATCACCTTTTGTTTACATAACTTGAATTGTTATTTTGGATTTACCTAACCCATATATACAAGATTGGTTGTATATTTTCTAAGAAAAATCTTTTAGCTTTTCTCTTTCAATGTCAGTTAGCTCATTTTAGACTTGATGACCCTCTTGTTCTAAAAAAATGATTCAAAAAATTTGACTCCATTAAGAATCAATAACAGGGTGATCTCTCAAATAAATAATTATAAGACTCTAACATATTCGATCATGAATGTCATAATTATAATTATGTTCAAGTACCTCAGATAACATAAATGCAGTGACATCATTTAGTTCATTACATAGCTTTACTCAACCAGCTAGACACCACCTGATATGGACACCTCCCAAGATACGCTAAAATCAGATTTGAATGGTTTCCAATTTGACCCAACAAGAACTTGTCTTTAAGAATCAAAGTTATACGCAATGATCACCATTACCCTACATCTATAAAAAGACACGAACGAGTAGTATAAAAGTACAACAAAGTTGATCAATCATTTGAAGAGTTTGCAAGTTTAATCAAGAACTTATTATGGGAATCACTCAACCACATAAAAGATAGCAAACAATGCCAACTTCTTTATTAAAAATAGTTTCTTTTAAAATAGTCAAACCTCTAAAAGTCTCCACGAAATAGTATTTATACTAAAGAAAATCCTAAGTTTAATAGGATATCCTTAATAGATAAGGATAAACCTTATAATAATAATAATAATAATAATAATAATCCAATGAACTCAAATTTAAATAAAGGCCCTAATATATCTAAAAATCCTAATAATAACTAAAATATAAATAAAACAATAATCTAACTAATTTAAATAAGACTAATGTATTTTTTGTAATAAGTTGGTAAATCAAAGCCCAACTTAAAATGCATGGTTATCTCTTGTCTTAATGAATTAAAAGGTATGTCATATATTACTGAAAATCTATAAATGTCTACTTTTCAATGCAACTAGAATCGTATTAAAATTTATTTTGTAGCTCCAGGTATGACCAAAACAATAGTCAAATGTTAAAATTAACAAATTTGAATCTTTTATTTTAATTTTTTTGTAATGTCTGAATACCCACTAACAAGCACTTTTTGAACATGAATTAAATTAATCAATGATTGTTCTTCATTATTTAATATCTTCATAAAGTTTACCTTGACCCATTTGTCTTGAAGAAGTCCATTGAAAGCCTTTTTGAACATCTTAGCTGTAAATCTTATCACTAGACCAATTGAAACTTCTAATAGATCTCTTTGTGTTACTTGGATCACATCACTACTACTTTGGATCAACATTTTTTTTATTCCAAGTATGTACCATGATTTTCGCAATACAGTATTTCTTATGGAATATAAGAATCACGTGAATTGTCTTTTTAATCTCTATAATCAAGATAATTCACCTTCAAAAGATAATGTTAATGATGGTGATTTAAGCTCTTGAGACTTCTCCTTTAACCTAGCTAGCAAAAGCATAAGATCTGATGATCATGGTTTTATATCTCTTTAATGATATTGTAAGATCTTTTGTTTTTCACTACTTTTGTAATTATTGTATGTTAAAGTAGTCAAGTCATTTCTACATTTTACTTTTATGTTATCTAGTGTGTATTTACTTTAGTTTGCTTTTATAAACAACCTGTACCTCTTGTCAGCCATGTTTGTAAAAATCCTTTTATAAATATATGTTGAAGCT
>Ga0325410_1009033_pt1 | contig 10708 bp, 4 predicted proteins | sample PopdelMetagenome_16_FD_206182 | JGI IMG/M metagenome (GOLD analysis project Ga0325410, IMG submission 206182) | Populus deltoides microbial communities from Bellville, Georgia, United States - Xylem-PdIQD-R3 | ecosystem: Host-associated > Plants > Phyllosphere > Stem > Wood/Secondary xylem...
AAAAAAATTAGGTGTAAAAAAATTACAAAAAAGGTTGATGTCAATCTAGGCTAACATCTTATACCCGTGACTCGGGTCATGAGACGAGAATGACTGCATTGGAAAAAATAACAAAGCCTAATCCTTGATAATCCAATATTGATGACTGAAAATCAAATTTTTGCAATGCATAAAAAAAGCAATTAGAAGGATGAGGAATATATTTGATATAAAAATAAAATAAAATGATGTAAAAGCCTTGAGCCAATCCGAGCTAACATAAAAAATGATCTGGACCACAAGGATAGGTTATCGTCATTGAAAGAAAAAAAGCTTAATATTCAATAAACTCAATGTTGAATGATAAAATTAAAAAAAAAAATAGTGAAAAAAAAAACATAAAAAAGACTGATATCAATTCAGGTTAAGTTCCATACTTGTGACTAGGGTCATAAGACTGAGATCACCGCACCAAAAAAATATGAGCGAAGCACAATCCTAAACAAATCAAATATTGAAGGATGAGATTGAAAAAAGAAAATCAATTAAAAGAATAAGGGTCAAATACAGCATAAAAATTAAATTAAATCAAATGATAAAAAATGAAATTGAAAAATAATTAAAAAAATATAGACCAAATTTGATATAAATACCAAATAGTATAAAATGCTAAGGAATGAAATAAAAAAAAACCTTAGTGCCCTTACCCATATGATATTAATAAACATACCATAACAAAAGATCAAAAAGCCCATTGACCTAAGTTATATATTTTATTATTCTAAGATTATCTTGGTAATTACACTATGCTAACAAAGATAGAAATAAAAAATATCCTTACCCTAACAATTAAGCGAATTAAAATTTTAATGGTATTTCAGACATTATTCTATGGTTCAATGATCATTTCACCCCATTTAATATAGTAATAACAAATAAATCCTATGGAAAAGATAATCTTATTACTGTGAGCAAGTTATATGATTTTTACCATGGAGAGCAAAATATCAATTTTACTGTGTAAATCCACTTTCAAGTTTCAATCTGAGTGTTTGCACATTGATTTCCTAATATGTTTTTTACTAGATTGGGATTCACCCCACACAACCGAGTTCATCATTGATGTTCTTCCTATAAAGCCTAAAAACATTCCTGATTCTACGCCATTGCCAATAAGATTTTATTTTTATTTCCTTAAATTAGGACGAGCTTGGTAATATGTTTAAAATTATCTTTTAAAAATGATTTTTATCTTAAAAAAGTATTAAATTAATATATATTTTTGTTTTTCAATGGAAAAAAGCATTTATATTTCTCTACTTCTTCATCAAAAAGACCAAGCAAGAAGAATTTGGCCCACCTGACCTTGGTTGGCAATCCCTTAAGCGGACAGCATTTCCTGGACCATTGTGATTACCGCACGCGTAATTCCAACTCCCATTCATTGTTTTCATCTTGAGTATTGTAATTTACTCCGACAACAGAATTTCTTGTACAATCAACCCATGTATAGTGTTGTTTGTCCAAAGAAAACAGCACTCCAAAAAGCGTTCTTTCTTTTTTCATCTCAAGGTAAAGAAAAGAAAAGTTAACAACAACCAGTCGATGGCCGCTTCTCTCTTCCCTCTCCCCTTCCTCTTCGTCTTCCTCCTCAACCCTCTTTCCTCCACAGCTAACATCCACAAAACCAACAACCTTCTCAAATCACATCTCTTTACAGAACCCACTTCCATAACCACAACACACCCAGCCCATAAACGCCTCAATGACACCCCACCAACTGTTTTCTTTGAAGTTACCAAACCCATAGATGTCCCCAATACTAAACCTTGCAAGCACCTTATTCTCCAACACGACTTTGCCTCTACTTATGGCAAACCTCCTGTTCTTTTAAACTATACCCCTCCCTCTCATTGCCCATCTCAAGATTTCTCCAAGATTGTCCTTGAATGGAAGGCAACTTGCAAAGGGAGGCAATTTGATCGTATTTTTGGGGTTTGGTTAGGTGGTGTGGAGCTTCTTAGGAGTTGCACTGCGGAGCCTAGAGCAACTGGGATTATTTGGACTGTTCGGAAGGATATAACAAGGTATTATTCATTGCTTGTTAAGAATGAGACTCAAGAATTTGCTGTTTATATGGGTAATATCGTTGATAGTACTTATACTCGTATATACCATGTGAATGTAAGTATTTACTTTTATCCTGCTGAAAAGAAATTGAGTCATAGTGATCATGGTTTTAATAATTTGGCACCTGGGAGGGATTCTAAGGCTGATTTGATCTTGCCCATTTCGCGAAATTTGCCGTTGAATGATGGGTTTTGGTTTGAAATTCAGAATTCTACTGATTCTGAGGCGAAGGAATTCAAGATACCTCAAAATGTGTACAGGGCTGTGTTGGAGGTTTATGTTTCTTTTCATGAGAATGATGAATTTTGGTATGGAAATTATCCTAATGAGTATATTATTGCAAATAATCTCACTGGTTTCCCGGGAAATGGACCTTTTAGAGAGGTTGTGGTTAGTCTTGATGGAGAGATTGTTGGCGCAGTTTGGCCTTTTACTGTGGTTTTTACCGGTGGGATTAATCCTCTCCTGTGGAGACCCATTACTGCCATTGGTTCATTTGATCTCCCCTCTTATGATATTGAAATCACGCCCTTCTTAGGAAATATATTGGATGGAAAGACTCACAAGTTAGGATTTAGTGTCACGAATGCTTTGAATGTGTGGTATATAGATGCCAATTTGCATCTTTGGCTGGACCATAGGAGCACAATTACAGAAGGGAAGCTTTTGAAACATGAAAGCAAGCCTCTTGCTTTATCTTTGGTATCAAATTTTACAGGTTTGAATGGAAAATTCTTGACAAGTGCACGCAGGTTCATATCCTCAAATGGATGGGTAAAGTCCTCTCATGGGAACATCACTACCCGTTTTAATCAACACTTTGGTTACAGCAACTTGATGGAGATGGGCAAGGACGGTGATTTGCAGATCGTGAATCAGACGATTAAATTTACTGATAATGTTTCTTTCAGGAAGCCATCCTCTAATGTTAAAGCATTCAAATCGTTAAAAAATTTCAAGTTTGACATGTACTCTGACTACATGGATCAAGGAAATGGCACTTCCTTGTCGGTGGCAAATGTTACGTTGGGATTCAATGAGAAAAATGTTAAACATGCTGGTTTGGGATTTGCATCGAACTTTCTCAGAAATCTGCAGAATGGGCAGGGTGTTATGGTTGTGAAGAATAACTTGGTTCAAAGTGGTATGGGGAGCACACAACAGGAATACACATACAACGGTAGTGGCTTCTGCTATTTCAGGAACATAAGCAGCTCAAACTACACTATTCTAGATGACAATGTTGGAAATACATGCAGTGAAAGGAATCATTCTCATCTAGGTTTTGGACTTGGCAGATGGTGGCAATTTCCAGCTCGAAGGGCTTCTCTAGCATCTGAATTACTGAATAAGTATAATGATGGAGTTTGATTGTTTTATCGGGTGTGTTTCATGAGGGGATGCTCCAGAGGGTTCGTCCATGTGAGAAAACTGTGAGCCAATAAAATTTTATGTAACTTTTTTTCTTTTAATATTTCAAATAGAACATAATTTGTGTTACAGTTTTAGGAGAATTTACAGTGAGATGAGCCTTGGTTAAACAAGGCATGATGCTGGTATGCTGTAAAACCTTGTCTTGTGGTGGTCTTCTGAAGCAATCACTACTGGTAGTGTTTTAGGTTAGTAGCTAAGTAAGATAGATAGCTCTGTTGGATTTCATGATGAAAATCGAACTTTGACACTTCACCATGGCAATGACAATTGAATTCAGAGCAAGGGTGTTATATGTGGAGCTAAAGTTGTAGACAACGTGCAACTCGAAACATATTCCATAAACTTGGAAAATGATGGAACGCTACTGGCAAGTCATCATTAAAAGTCCTTTCCAGGCTTTACACGTCGAGGCAGGCTTCTGTTGCTCTCCCTGCCTTTCATTTCCCGTACTTGCTATATCAAATAGTGGCAGTGTCTTATTCCCCAATTCGTAGGATCTTCTCTTTGGGAGCTCCTCCCTCTCGTTTGTTTCCCAGTAGTTTCATCACTTCATCAATAATGCACCGATTGGATGATAGTTGTATGGGATTCTTGATAGGGCACACCTTGCGGGAGCTATGACATGGCATTGGACACATTGCTGTTTGTCTAGACATGTTCCCTGTTCTCGTGTTAACTCTGGCCAAGTTAGAGAGGCTCTTGAAAATAATTGGGTTGTTTTGCCTTTCATATGAATCACCATTGCATTTCAGCTATTTAGGGCTTCAATTAGCCATTGTTTGCATCTCAACCCCATAAGCATAATTTGGTAGTAATTCCTTGTAAATAGTTTTGCAGTCTACACATTTTTCATCGCCATAGCAGTCTGGTGAATAAAATTTCAAGTCAGGGTATGGCAGTCTGGTGAATAAAATTTCAAGTCAGGGTATGATCTTGAGTCTGAATGTGGATCTTCAGTGTGAGCTATACTTCATTCCAGCTGAAAACGTGGATCGGATACGGTTGCAGTAAGAATGTATGGTGAACAAGAGCGACACGTTAAGGACCTGGATAAGTTGGCTGCATATACAGTATGAATGGATCTGCATTCTCTCAATGCAGACACTCCGCAGAAAGATAAGTTGCAGCTGATGCTTGATGTTAAATAAGCTAAATTGAAGTGCTGGATCCTTTGTTCGATGCTTGAAACATAATGAAATTTGTTCCTACTTCCTAGTGCTGTCCTTTCCTAACAGCAGGATTGAGATCTTCAAGTGGTTTTGCTACATGGAAAAGGAGAGATGGGGTCGTGTCAAATTGGTTTTGCTACAACTTGGAAATGACCTCAGTTCCCACCTACGATATTTTAAAAATCCACAGTTGAGGAGTGTGGTATTTTAAGAAATACACACAAATAGGCTTAGACAATAACCAAAACATGAGAGAGAGAAGAAAAAAAGAAAAGAAAAGAATGAAAGAATGAGAGCTTGAAGGTACGTTGAAGATGATATTCATGATATTATCGTGTTGTAGAAAACATCTTAATGATCTTAATTGTTTAGATTTAGTAGGGTAAAATTAAATATAAAAGTTGTTATTTAATTTTATGGTAATTAAAAACTATAACTAGTCTTTATATTTCTAGTTAAAAGGTTGGTTATGTTAAAATAAAGATAAAAATAATCATAAATCATACTAACTAAGGTAAGTTTCCTTGTGTTTATTTTTAAATAATAAAAATACATATTGTGCTCTTCCAAAGTATTTTACCTAAACTAACATGTATAAACTTAGAATAAAGGAATGCTAAAACTTAAGATAATGATTTGGAACTTTGCCTAGCGACAAGACTTAATTTTCACTTTTAAAATATATGTATTGGACTCGAATAGATAGTAAATGATAAATTAGGTTTAAAACTTGTTTTACTTGATTATATATAAAATAGGCTCAAAAATCATCACTTGCGCTTAGTAGATATTTGTGAAGCCACATTAACTGAACCCAAGTTTGTCCACAATAGTAGGGTAAAACATATTGTAAAACCTAAATATTCATAAAAAAATGACCAAATAATATTTATAAGAATTTTTTTTTTTAATATTTTTTGTTTTTTACTCTCTTCTGCAACACTTTTATCCCTTTCACATTTTCCATTTCTTTTTTATTTGGAGAATTGCTTTGATTGTTTAAGAGCTTCTAAAACATACCTCCAGACTCTAGTACGAGGGGTGATCTTATTCTAGGTTATTATATATATAAAAAAGATATTTAAGGCTAAAGGACAATAATGAATGAACTTTTGTTTGTTAAAGGTATAACAAAGATGATTTTTCTTTATCTCTAACTCAAACTTGTTTATATTGAAAAGTCTTAGCCTTGTTCAAATATTATTAATTAAAAAAACTATGAGGTCAACCTTAAAGAATAAATGGTAAGATCATGACTTGAATGCACACTATTTATCATTATAAGTCATCAAATCATTTAGTTTCCACTGAATTATTTCAAGCAAGATTTTTCCTTTAAAGGTTTGGTGAGAGTGAAAAGGGCATTACAAGGTTCGAGAAGAGAGTTCGAAGTAAGAATTCACCTTTCTAAGGCTTATTAAAAAAAGGTAGTACATTTTAGGATTTCAAAAAGAAAAGATAATGTGGACTATACCTTTTAAGTTTATGAGATTTTAGGATTCATAAAAAGAAAGGTTTTCTCCTAAAATTAGCATGACAAGTCTTGAAATTTGACTAATGAATTTACTATTACTTTCACAAAAATATCTCTTGATTTGAAAAGAGCAATTAGACCAATAAAACAAAGATAAAATTTATTAAAAATGCAATATGGTCCTAAAAAAAATAACCTTAAAACATATAAAAAAATCTAAGAAAAATAAAAATTTTGATGACTTAGTTCATAAAATTAAATAATAAAAATGGGTTGACAACATAACCCTCATTCCATATTATATCAGTTTCGATTTGCCAAACATTTATAACTTGGTGCCATACATCAAACGCCTCTTTCATCTTCCTAGTTGATCACTTACTGTGTCATCAATAGATCGGCGATGATATGATTTGTACTATCATTCTTCACAAATGAAACATGGCCCCTGTTGACCAACTTTCAAACTTGATACCTGAAATTCTTATGGTCTTCAATTAAGTGGCCTAAAATCCCATTATGATGTTCACACTTCACATTTGAATTATATCACCTACGATATGAGATTCATCTGAATGAGATGATATGTCTAGTATTCATAAGCTATTGGTAAACAATGATGAGCTATAAAGATATATCAATCTTGGATAATGATGCTTAAGAGGTTGATGATGTTGTGACACTCAATAATACTTGAGGCGACTGGATAGGATGTTTGTGGTCATGATTCTCAGTCTAAAGGCCATATTTTTGTTTATTATTTGATATGACACTAAACTTCATTGTTAAATTATTGATCTTTCTAATTTCAAGCCTAGCTCAACCCTTTATGTTATGGTCACCACATCCATAAAATAAGTTGATGAATTATCAATCAAGTACTCATAGTATGAAGGCATTAAAGTGTCAATAAGAATGAAGGTAAGCTTTTTTTTTTGGATAGAGAGGGGTAAATTTGTTCTACCATTTCATGAAACCTTAGAGTATATTCCTTGATTAATTCATTATTTATTTTCTCCATTCTTTAAAAGTCAAACTTACTCAAAGTCACCTTTAAGTTAAGTCCAATCTATTTTAAAATGGTAATATCTAGACCACACAAAGCAGATTACCTCAGGTAAGGTGCGCTAGAAGTGTTAATACCTTCTATAGCCACAACCAGTTCCCTACCTTAGAATTTCATATAAGACCAGTTCATCCAGGTCTCCTAGTGACCTTAAACTAAACAACTACGTAGTGACTCTTTAATCCCGATGCTACAATTCCACACGCACATGTGCGACACAGGCCATAAAGAACAATTTGACATTTTTATTAAACCTGATTCAGCGGTGTTAATACATTTCTTAACCACAACTAGTCCCTTACCTTATAATTTCATATAAGACCAGTCTACCTGGGTCTAATACCTTATAATTTTTATTAGTGTTAGGGGTGTTGATACCTTCCCTAGCCACAACCAGTCATTTATCTTAGAATTTCATGTAAAAGCAGTCCATTTAGGTCTCATAGTGACCCTGAACCAAACAACTATATGGGAACTCCTTGATCCCAATGTCGGAACTCCGTATGCACACGTGCAACACATGCTATAAAGAATAATTTGACATTTTTATTAAACCCAACTTAGCGGGATAACCTTAAATTTTTTTTATTCAACTTATTACCTTGCCTAGGTTTAAAATTAAATTGTGTGAGAGTTATTTAGATGTTTCCCAATCGACTTGGCCAGTCCAAAGACATCTTGTCCGATTGGTAAAAAAAAGTTTAAGGATAAAATTGAGAAAAAAAGGGATAAACTTGATATAAAAACCTCTCAATCCAACTTCTTGCCTAACTCAAGTTTAAAATTAAACCGTATGAGAGTTGTCCTGATGTGACCAAGTCAACTTGGTCAGTCCAAAGACAACTTGACCGATTGAAAAAAAATATCTAAAGATAAAATTAAGAAAAAAAGATGAAATTGATAGGAAAAAAACCTCTCAACCTGACCCATTGCCCAACTTAGGTATAAAATCAAACCATGTGAAAGTTGCATTAACATGATTCAATTGACATGGCCAATACAAAGGCAACCCAAATTAGTGTTAAAAAAGTTTAAGAATGAGATGGAGGAAAAAAAAAAATGAAATTGAAAAAAAAAAGGATGAAAAAAAAGGTTGAATTAAAAAAAAATGGAGCTGAACAGTGAAGCCCATAATGATTCCCATGTTTTTTTTTTGTATATAAGTAATTAACATTAACAAAAAAGCTAAATGATGTGGTGGAATTAATGTGGTTATAAACTCATAACACTATGTATTCTAATAGTTTAATCATGTTTTTGCCTTTCAAGCTCTTGGATGGTTAAATGGCTTTAAAAGATTATTTTAGGTTTTTGTGTATTCTTCCTTTTTTTCTTTCTTTTTTCTTCCAGGGACAAATGAGAGAGGGATAAGAAAAGAAGACTGAAAAAAAGGGTGAGAAAATGCAAAATGCAAAATGCAAAAAAAAAAAAAATGAAAAGAAGAGGATAAAAGATAAGAGGAACCATTATAACCTTAAAAGAGAATAAAGGGTGACAAAAGAGAGGAAGGGATTTTAATCCCTTTTGCAAGACTAGAAGCAAGAGGCTGATGAAAAGGAGTAGCGAGAATGAGAAAATGGGTTATATAAAGATTACGAGGGGGAGAGAGAAAAACATTTTTTCTTTCTAAACAAATATACGCGAGTCTAGCAAGAAATCAACTACCAAGGTATGATTTAGGGTTTTTTAAGTATTAAGGATTAAAAATTCTCTAATAGAAAATTATGATTTAGAATTTGTTTTTTCAATATTATCAATTTGATCATGTGTGTACCTTTTATTTTAAGTATAAAATTAAGTTAATTCTTTAAACACTTTAAAATTCAAAATTTAAGCTCCTTTTTGCTTCTTTAAACAAAAGAGAAAAATTAGCAAAATCAAAGCTAATAATGATAATAAGTCTTGGGTTGATTTTAACAATTATAGAATTGATGAGGTTTGATTTGCAAGCAGGACACATATAATGCATATAAGATGATATAAATAACAAAGCAATGACTATGAGAAAGTACAATGTTGTTAATTTTAATGAGATTTGTTGCATGTATGCGACGTCACGATGATCATCCTTCTATAGTAGGATCTTTTATGGTGATGAGTAGAAAGAGTAAGGAATTCTTGATCTTTATTAATAAAAAAAATGGAGTCATTACCTAATATTTTGATCACTAGAAACTCTAACTAATCTCAAAGTCTGGATAAGGAGAATAATTTATATATAGAAAGGAAGCATCACCCCTAGTACATCTTACATAGAGTAAGCTGTATTGTTTATTTGTCTGATATAAATTAAGATATTATTATGTTTTCTAATCGTTAATCTGTCTAAAGCTTTTAATAAAAGTTCTTTTTGATAAGGAGGTTCTTATCTTATTAGGTTAAAACCTATTCTACTAAGATATAAGTTTGTAATCCTTAATATTCGAACAAACAAAATAATTTTTGTTATTTTTTTAATGTAGACTAAATTCTCATGGATTTCATAAACTAGTTATTAAATCTAAAAATACATGCAAATATATCAACAAATCTATTTTCTTGAATTTTTGTATTTAAAGATGCTAAATCACGCCTTGCATTTTTTTATTTTTATTATTGATGCAAATATGATTTATATTTTTATTTTTGAGAGACTTGACCATATGCAATTTAAAATAAAATTGTATTTTTGAAAGAATTTTTTTATGTTTTTTTTTATGGAAAGAAACTGATTTACGTAATACCGAAAAAGCACTTCACGTGTATATCACACTTTCAAATATTAAATATGTGAGGGTAAAAAATATGAGAAACTCAAAATTAATGGAAAGATGATCTTCCAAAAAAAATTGAAAATTTATTTAATTTAGATTAAGACCATGTTTAACAAAACAAAAAAAAAAACATTTTAAAATCAAACTATTTTAATCAGGATATTATCTCAAGTCAAATTATTGTGTATCAACTCAAGACCAAGCAAAACCAATAATTCATACATCAACATTTAATATTAATAAAGCAATCACAACCTAAAAAAAAATAAATCCATAATTCAACACAAATAATTAACTTATTTCAAAATATAAACATAAATCAAACTAAATTATTAGTGTCTAGAAAATTCAAATATTATACAAAATAATATGCATTTGTTCCTAAAATTTCATAATTTTAGTAATATATTAACAAAAAAAAAAAATTAATTTGAGGTTATAGAGAAAATTGTCATTAGATTTGTTCGGCTACGGCCCTCGCGTGGCTTTGGGTCGTGGAGAACTTGGCAAATTTTTGGCAAATAGAGCCATTGATTTAACATGGCATGCGCGCTGCATTTTCAAAAATATAAAATGCTGATTTTTTAAACAAATTCAAAATTTTAAAAATACTTTTGTTTTCGCGAAAAAACAAACACTCTCTCTGTCTCTCGCTCGATTGTTCACAAACAAAATGAACTGCTCTTCTTCTTCTTCTTCTTCT
>Ga0325410_1009035_pt1 | contig 10708 bp, 6 predicted proteins | sample PopdelMetagenome_16_FD_206182 | JGI IMG/M metagenome (GOLD analysis project Ga0325410, IMG submission 206182) | Populus deltoides microbial communities from Bellville, Georgia, United States - Xylem-PdIQD-R3 | ecosystem: Host-associated > Plants > Phyllosphere > Stem > Wood/Secondary xylem...
TTTTTTTTTTTTTTTTTATCACTATCCTCCTGCTTCACTTTTAGATGACATAGGGATGCAATTTTAAGCCATTTGAAATAATTTCAGGTGATTTTGGTTGTTAAACAAGAAGACACGCCGAAACGATGTCTTCCCCCCCTCGAAACATGTAAAAGTTGAGTTCAAGCCTCGAAAAGCTTGGCTGGGGAAGGCATGGAAGATACTCTGTACTTTGGTTCAATACAACATCAGGGAATCTAACACTTTTTCTTGAATCTTGCTACATAGCACGAAACTCTTGAACGAATTTACCACACGATGATCGACATCTAAAAGAAATTTCTTGACGAGTTGGCAACTCGGAGCATGTTGAAATGTAGAAGTATATGGCCCATGGAGACAGGCCCACAGCCATAGATTGCATCATGCGCTGTTGGGAATATTCAATTCTTCTGTGTGCAAACGATAATACCTAACTGATTTGGGCCAGCCTCTCAAAAATTCCAGAACTTTAGGGTTTTATGTCCATGACCACTCTTGACCGGTTCTTCTTACCTCTTCCTTGTCGGAAACCAATAAATTATTACCCAAACCATCCGCTTCAACCAATTGAAAAAAAATTCGCTGGTAGGTCATTTGTTTTCCATCTGCTCTTGCTATGATTGCTGGGTTGTGATGATTAGAATATTTTTTTTTAGATACAAAAAAGCTGTACTACTGAACACTGGACATTTCGAATGATCTTTGTCGACAATGGTCCGTGTTGACTGCCTTTCTATGCTTCACTCTACGAGTATTGGTTGTATTTATTGACAGTTAGAAAAAGTGGATGAAATTATATTTTTTAAAATATTTAATTTTTTTATTTAAAATTATTTTTTTACAGTATATTTTTATTGTTTTGATATTTTAATGTTAAAAGTAATTTTTTAAAAAATAATTTTTTTTTTCAAAAATAACTATTATCACATTTCTAAATATCATCTTACTTATGCTTTTTTATAATGTTAATGGGAGTGTGTTTAATAAATGATGAATCTTGTATCTAATTAAAAGTTAAAAGAAATTTTTTATGACCCTATATCCTCTCATAAAGATCGGCTTGGGACTGCCATTAGATTAGTTGGCTAAGGAAATAGTACCTGCTGAATTTGGAGATTTTGGTCAGAGGTACCGAAGCTTGAGCAAAAGGACCTAGGACGACATCTCGTGTCTCGCAAAATGTCAAAAGACCAACCCCAACAGGATTCCTTGAAAGTTGTAGGGTGAATTTTTGAAGAATTGCTCTGGTCATATCTCGTCAGGATTACTGACCAGGCATCGATTATTGGATCCTCTACGAGGATTCATCCACATCTCTCGAGAATTCAATTGCATGCTACTTTCGACGGTTGACATCTAAACCAGATTGCTGCCGTGAAAAAACATGACGAAAGCAAGAACCCGTTCGGAAAACGGCATTCCATTTTGCTAAATAGTTTACTGTCATAAAATAATTAATTATGATTCAACCAGCGTGAATCCTTCGGCAAACAGGAAAGAACCAAATTTTCAAGAAGAATCTCAATTCTCTTCCATAGGTTCGGCTCTAACCTAACACACACAAGTAAACAGTTCGCTTACTAAAACATAACAAATAACCATGACATTAACTTCGACGGGCAAACACGAGGAACGATGATGAGGAAAGGAACTGGAACCTACAAGGAAATAAAAACTGTAAATTGTTTGAAACCACCAAAGGTGCCAAGATGTTGTATACAGTCTTAATGGCAGAACAAACTTTCTCCACACCAAGAACCACAAGAATATCATTCATTACAAATAAAAAACCACTTAAATAATGGCAAGTCTTCATATAAGGCCGCATCTGGTGCAGAACGTTACTTAAATGGGCCCAGTTCTCAAACCCACATAAAACCCCTTGCTAAAACTACAACTATCAGCAGTCAACCTCGGGCATGCGCTGCTTGCAGCCAGGCACAGATTACTTGGGACCAATGTCCTTGAGGGCGCAGATCTGCTCCTCTCCCATGGAAGACATCACCGTCACAACAAGATCTTTCCCCTCACCAAATCCATCCTTAATCTGCATAACAAAGAGAAAAACATGACCAACTAGATTCTGTATAACAAAGAGGTTCATGGATTTTCTGAAATAGACTGAATCGGACTTATCTCCTATAAATTGAAAACTACACTACAAAAATTGAAGCGCAGAAGCAGAATTTAAGGGCACTGTAAGATTTTTATACATCCAGCACATGACCTTTGCTGCATTACAAAAATCCATCCAACTTCAAAGCACAAAATACACAAGCAGATTAAGCGACCACAAAACAAAAAAGTTCAAATCCTGAGAGGCAGCACAATCTTGTTGCCTAATCGAATTCACTAGGGAGAAAAAAAATGTCAACTAACCTGAGTGAGGAGACTGTCATCAGTTGGGAGTTTCAGGTCATCCTTAGTATTGCCATTCTCAGTCAGTAAACTCACCTGAAATTTTAAAAACAGATTAGACAAAAGTCCAATTAGCCTAGTTTTAAAAAAAGTGAAAGAGAAAGGAACGAACAAATCCATCCTCAGAGATATCAATCAGCTGGTAGTCAGTACGGGTGACGTGGGGAACCTACAATGCAATGGAAAGAGACATTTAAATCATGAAAAAGCTTCAGTGATGAATAACTCATTGATGTAAAATAAATTAGATAAAAAAACTGCATACATCACAGTTGTGGGAAGAAGGAACAATATCTTCAAGCTTTTTTCCATTGAAAATATCAATCGCAACAAAGTGACATTTAGCATGGCCATGCTTGCCAGTTTTGGAGGTTGAAACCTCCACGACCTGTAAAAGAAAATTAAAAGCATGTCCTTAATAAGTCATACAAAACCCAAAAGTTTTTTTTAAAAAGGGGAAAGCAATCTCTAAAGAACCAATAGGATGATCTACACGGGTTAACAAAGCTCAACATCACTAAATGAATTATACACATGATAAACAAACAAACACGCTTTACAACTGACAAGAAGAATTTCCATCCGAGTTCATAACTTGTTTCATATTTATAATTAATCAAAGTATCCTAAGATTTACCTACACAAAACGAGCAGAGCAATGGCTATTTCGATCATGCTTACAAAATTACCATCAGCATTAGATTCTGCCTATAGACATGTTATTATTCAACAAACTTTTACATTTCTGAACAGTTTATTATCAAATCTAAATAATTTATTTAATTTTCCTCTTGCGTTTTTAAAGTTAACAACAGCAACTAACACACTGAACATGACTGTAAGTAAGCTTTAAACCCTAACTATCCATAACCAAATCAACTCCATAAAAATAATAAAATCAATTCTGATCCGACATTCATAAAAGGCATGTCTGGAACAAAACTGAACACACAGATAAAAATCAAAACAAAAAGATTCAAGCAGATCTAAAATTGAGATTGATAGTGAAACTTGACCTTGCAAGGGCGATTCTTGATGACTATGTAACCATTCTTGCGAATGGTACCAGCTTGCTGAGGAAAAGTTTTTGAAGCTCCAGCATCGGCCTTTGACTCGAAGTGATGCTCCTCGTCAGACATGGCGGCGATTGATCAAGAGAACTAGAAAACACTTAACAATAAAAAAACACAGAGAGTACCAGAGAAGACAGGGAGATTTTATCAATTTATGCTATTTATAGGGGTGCGTTATTTAAAAGGGAGGGTCTTTAGGGTTTCTAATAGTTGGGCTTTTTTGTAAAACCACTTATTTTGAGTCAGTTTAGATCATTGGATTTAAGAGATGGACGGTGAAAGATTCGATGGAATATATTTTTGGGCCTAATGCGTTATTAGTACGCAGTCCGGCACGTGGGCTGCTTGTGATGATGCTGTTTGGGATAAGTGTTTGTGTAAAGTTCTTGACTAAAACACACATGCACGATTATGTTCTACCACGTGTCCTCCTTAGTAAAAGCGCCCCCCCCCCTCCCCCGAAAGCATAAACTAGTTTGCCACGTAACCACAAAATTTGACCATGCCGGCCCCTTGCGTTGATGCCACGGTTTCTTTTATCCGTATTACATTCTAGTTTAGTTTATAGGGATGAGTTATGCTGCCACTTGATTTTTTCTTTCCAACATAAAAGAAATACGCAGGTTGGAAGAAATTATTTGGTATTATTAATAAATTTAGTTTAGTAGATTAATTTTGAAATTTTTTGATTGGCTTTTTTGTCTAATTTAAATTTAGTTTCTATTTGATATCACGGTACAGCCATATTTTTAATTTATTATAACTTCAAATTAATTTTTTTGAATATTTTTTAGTTGTTTTGATGTGTTAATTTTAAAAGATAAAAAATATTATTTTAATATATTTCTAAACAAAAAAATACTTTGAAAATCAATATCTATTACACTCTCCAAACAAGTCCTTAAAATTAAATTGTGTAAAAATTACCCGACATAATTTAATCTACTTGAATCATAAAAAAAACAACTCAAATGATTGAGAAAAAAAAAGTTGACTTTAAAAGAAAACTTTAAAATATTTTTTTTTTTGTTATTAAGACATGGATATATTAAATTGCCATCAACTTTACAACTTAATTTGTTAATTTTGTAATTCTTGTGACGGTTAGGTTTAAAAATTTTATTTATTTATTTATTTTAAAAATTGTCTATACTTAAATATATAATAACAAAAGTAAATGTTTATAAAATTAAGTATAAATTAAATATCAGATTTGTTGGAGACTAGAATAAAATTTTATAAAATAAAATAAAATAAATCAAAATATTTAATAAAATAAATTTAAAATTAAATAAATACTAAAAGGTAAAATTAAAAAAAACAAGAGATAAGCCAACACTTGTATTCCATGCTCGATTGCGGCAGGAGAATTTATGTTTTATAATATAAAAATGGAATTTGGTTTATGAAAAACTTACGAGATAACTTTTAAAAAAAAAAACACATTGACACGCAGGTCTGCATCAGGCAACTTGATTTTTAAGTTTGACCTTGATCATGTGGAAAATTCATAAAAAAATATAACCTTGACACATACTGCCAGTTCTTTTCATTGAATACTCAGTACTAGGCACGAGGCAACGCACTTCGCTTGACAAAAAACAAATCCTTCTTTATGAATATCCTGGTCCATTCGAAAACAGAAAAAGAAGAAGAGAAAAGGGCAGAATCGGAAAAGGGTCCACAGAGGAGTACTGCATGACCTAACGGCGTCAAATTAAAGCCGGACAGGATAACCATTGAAGTGAGTGGTATATGCTACAGGTACAAGGAATTTCTTACATGGAAGAATCAAAGCAAAATGTTTTGCACCTTCTCCCCCGCATTTTGCAGTTTGGAGCAAGCACTTGAAAACGAAAGGGCTGAAGCAATAATAAAAACAAAAAACAAAGGGAACTGACTCCATTATTAATACCTGGGCAGCAAATTGCATTGTTATAAGCAATTAAGCAAAAACTACAGAGCAGATTTATCTTCTAAATTAGATTTAGATCTATTACCTCCTTTACCAAGCATACGAATATTCATTTCCTACTTGAAACTCCAGAAGAAAATCCATCATAGCTGTCTTCCATTTTCTGTATGAATATTTGAGGGGACACCTCCCTGTCATGGAAAAGTCACATGGAGAAATATGCATGGTCAAGCGATTTGATTAACACGTATAAGGCAGCACTGTGCCATAATCAAATAAGAGACCATTGTCGGTTTTCTTGCATCACATAATGCAGAAAAATGAAGAAATAAGCAGCAAAGACAAAAATATTAACAATTAACATTAAAAAAAACAGAATAATTTTTCACCATATATCTAAACATTGTTCACACATTCCCAAAACACTGTCCATTTACTTTTGCGTTCGGAAAGCCCCTTTTTTTTGCATTTTGGTTCTTATAATTAACCAAGTTTATATTTCAATCATGACATTTTTTTTTTTTTGTATATTTCAATTTTTCCACTTGAGAGAGGTTTTGGCAGGCTATATTCTGGCTGCAAAAAGCACTAATCTTAGTGTTAATAAATTTGTTTTGAAGAGGGGGTCCGAAAAGATAGTTTGGACCTTGAATCATACTATAAATCAAAATTTCAAAAAAGTGTTTTTATTTAATTTCAAGTTTTTAAACTAACTAGAGTGTATTTTAGAATTGAAAATAGAATTATAGAGATATCTAAAATGTGTTTTATGTGGAAAAAAATTGAAATTTAGATATTGAACCTAAAATAAAATACTTGGGCCGTAATTTTCCAACCACTACCAGTGCACTTTTTGCAAATAATGACACCTCGCCCACTTAAACGGACAACATAGCATTCAATGTGCTTTTTTTTTTAAGACTTGCACTAGGCCTGACTTGTCCTTTCACGCTCAAGAGAACCTGAACTGTCAAATAAAATTAGAATTTTTTATGGTAATATTAACAATTAATTTATGAATAAATTATATATGAATTTGATATATAATTTTTTTTAAAAAAATATTCTTGAATATTCAACAAGAATAAAATATTTATATTATTAGTTTTAAATTATATATTTTTATATAATTTTCTCAAATTAATTATTCATTTATTTTTTTATATGGTTGCATAAAAATTATCAAGACATCATTTTTTTATTTTTTTTATAGAAACTTGCTTTTATAAGTTTTTATTCAAAAAATCATGCTATTAATTAAAAAGATGTGTTTTTGTAAAAATAAAAAAAGAAATATATAAATAAGGAAAGGGAGTTTTAACTAAAGAAAAATTTGACAAAAATTCAAAAAACTCATAAGCAAAAAACTCTTCGCCGGACACGGTGGTGTATCAACAATTGCTTGAAGAAAAAAAGAGTTTTTTGCTTGTCAAAAACACTTTGTTCCCGCCTTATTATAAAAATAATTTAACCTTCATGAAGTGAAACAGAATATGCACAGGCACCAAATTTTTACTTTTTGATAAAAAAATTTAATTAAAAAAACAATATCAATTTTCTTCCAAAAAAGCAGTCTGTAGCGTTCTACTAGGACGAAAAGTTGAAATTTAACAGTACGGAGAAAAACATCAATGATGGAGTAGAAAGGACAAAATTCATGCAAAAAACTAGATTTGATGGTGGAGGCTGCCAATCGATCTTTATATGGACAAAAGTGAACAGATGCATCAGCATGTTACGGAAAACCAAATGACAAAATTGAAAACAATGTAACACAAGAACATAGAATGTAGGTGCTGAAGAAAAATTCTACTGTCAAGATTTAAGAAGAGTATGGTAGAACAAAATCACAAAGGAGTTAGCAACTGGAGTGACATACCTTTCATTAGCTTCTTGATATGTGTAGCTTGATACAACAGCTAGAAGTTGCCCCACATGGTTGTATGATAAGGATGCCACACTATTTGGATATCTAGGAAACTGAAAACAGGAAAAGGAACGAACCACTTACTAGTATTGAAAAAGAAATCAAAGTGCATGCAGCTAACTGTTGTAATCAGATGGGAATATACCTCGTGTAATCTTCTTTTACTTTTAGCATCCCATGCAGTAACATAGCCTTCATTATCGCCAGTAACAAAAGTACCACCAATGCTAAATAAAAAATACCCATCAATCTAAGTTTCACGGAGTACATGATGGCAAACAATTGACTGGACTGTACTTACAGTGGATTGAAAACTATGTCATTAACTGACACAAGATGTGCCGTTCCATCCTTTGTTGTAGGGTGACACCGAAAAGTGTATCTGCAGTTGATTTTGAAAAGTGCAACGCATTGCAAGATTAATAGCAAATTGTTCAGATCAACATGATAAATATGCACTTGCACAGACAATAGCAAATAGAACACAAGAAACGCTCCAGCACAAATATTTGATTCTGCAGTATGAAAGCAAACATATACCACAATGGTCAGATTGAAATATCCAGGGTACTAAGAGCAATATGGAAAGTTTGAGAACAAATTATGAAACTTGTGTTATCCATGTAAAACCCGTATACAATGTTGAAGCATTAATATCTCAATACCAGAAACTTAAATTCAACTTCTAGAGAGGAGTCAGTGATGCCACAGAAGTAAATCTAGTCTAGTGCACATGCATGTGAAGAAACAAAAAAAAAAGGGTTAAATCTCTTTGCTAAAGGACAACCATAAAAGTTTTTAGATTTAAAACTCAATAACAAAAAGGATGCAATTCCATCCTGCTCATCGAGTTCTAGCTTGGCAGTCTAGTTGGACATCCCATGACCGACGGGATGCCTCATGTATTATACAACTTGTCTGTCACAAATGCAGAATTGTCCTTGACCTTGGGTCTTAAGCTTGGGTGATGAGAATATGGAATGGCATTAAGTTCAGTCTTCGTCAAAATCTTTAGAAAGTACAAGGAAAATGCGTCTACATTCTGAGGATCTACTCTACTCAAACCTTTAGCAGTGGGACAAAGAAAAACAAAAATGCCACTAGAAAACAAAGAATACAAAGATTAAAATTGAAAATATACTACCAATATCAGATCTTTAACAAATGAAGCATGCTTGAAACCAAAAGACTGACCCAGTGGAATTCGAATTTAATGGATTTGAAATCTCCAGCGCTACACGTCCATCTATCAACCCAATTGCATATCCTGCAAAAAAAAAAACATATTCAAAAGATTGAAAGGGAGGACAGGGGGATTGGAGGAAAGAAAAGGAATATAATGTCATTTTGAATGGTTAAAGAACGATTAAAACCTCCATACCATGAGAATTACAAGCAACCACACATAAGATTGGTAGTAAAACAATTACAGTTTGGTTGATTCACTTTTAAGGAATCGGTATGTTCTAATAATAATGACATTTCCTGCGAAAGAGATCTTCCACCAGAAACTGCATGTTCAAAATTATAAAGCTCACATTATCATTATAGTTGTACCTCTGGTAAATGGAACTGAAGCAACACAACTTATCCCTACATCCATAGATAGTTCTTTTAAATCCACCGCTCTTTCATAGTTCCGCAAGTCATATATATTTACTGCTGCTCCAACAGCTACCATCAAATCAAAACCGGAGATAGAAATGGAATCAATTTCTGCACCCAGATTTCGGAAGAGAGCAAGAGGATTTGCCAAGCGCATATCCCAAGACATTACCTTCTTGTCTAATCCAGCTGAAATCACTTGGCCTATAAAAGCCAAATAGAAAAGAATCATCAGAAACCCCTACAGCAATGACGCAACAAGGAAATAGCAGATCCACATGAAAATAGATTGCAAATTGGGCTCTTTGTATGTCTTAGCAACCAAATCTTACAGCAAAACCGCGTTGCATTGCCATGGTCATATATATCATAACGTCAAAAATTATAATGCAAAGAACAGAAACCCTAACCTTTAAAAAGAAATCTAAAGGATGGAATGCAAGGTTCCAAGTATGAGGTGGGTGGATGATAAAAACCCCAATAAATATGCATGCAAAGGTCTTATTTTTTGCTTTCTTAGACTTGGTTATCCTTGATATCCACAAAATTTGTCTGTAGTCCCAACAACATGTTAACTCGATGTATGACTGACCTTATTCAGATAACAGTTGACAGGATTTAATAGTGCTCTTTAGAAATATAAAGATCTCCGAGGAAAAGAATATAAATGCATACGTTTTCCCATTATTAGAATAGTAGGAAAGCTGCATTTACTGCCAAATATACCATGTGAGGTTGAGTACACTTCTATCTCGTTGTCTTGCATAAAATAACAAAAAAGAAAGGAAGAAAGAAAGAAAGCAACATGTGTCAAGTTCTAAGGTAGATTCATGTTCATGTGACTTGTGAGGATGCGTCAAGATAGCTTACATGTTTCAATAGAGTATCCCACACATGTTGCCATGTCCTGATGATTTCCAATAGCATCAATAGTTCCTGAGTGCAAGTCATACCTAGAAAAATTTGGCCATAAAGAGTCAAGATATAAGGCATGAAAACCATAGCATACCACTTCAAACAACAAACTTAACTAAAACACACAGTTATGATTCAAACATATTCTCTCCAATAAAACCATTGTAAGCAAAGCATAATCGAGCAAATCAGCCCAAATAAACAAAACCCCAGCCTGATAGCCAAGTCGCTAAAAGAAGAGGCCAGCAATGTGTACCAAAAGGTAGCACCGTATGCTACTGAAATGCAAAAAATTAAGCAAGTTATGATCATAGAATTGGAAGCAATTATTGAATCAGAAGTAATAAATAATATAAATTGATTAATATTAGAATAAAGAAAGATAAAACATGTAGTGTCGGAGATAAAAACGAAATTGAAGCTGAAGCTGGGTTTTGGAGTCCCAACGAGAACAAGAACAAACCTTGTAATGGAACCATCGGACGCAGCCGTAAAAGCAACGGACTCACTCTGGAAACAACAGTCGAGAAGAGCAGCTTGTGAGGGAGCAGGAGCTTCTAATCTAAGCAGAGAGCTATCCACATCGTATAATCGAAGATTCTACACGATCAAACAAATGTAAATATAATAATGTCGAAAAAAAAATCTAAAACTAATTTTTTAAATTGAGTAATAAAGAAGAGAGGCGAACACTGACGGAATCCCAAGAGGAAATGAGGAGATTATTGGATTGAGGGGCGAATCGGATCCTGGAAACTGCATCTTCGATGGGGTTTTCGAAATTTAAACACGCGCCTTTCATTTGGGTACAAAATTAAGACACAAAAGGAGGTG
>Ga0325410_1009036_pt1 | contig 10708 bp, 5 predicted proteins | sample PopdelMetagenome_16_FD_206182 | JGI IMG/M metagenome (GOLD analysis project Ga0325410, IMG submission 206182) | Populus deltoides microbial communities from Bellville, Georgia, United States - Xylem-PdIQD-R3 | ecosystem: Host-associated > Plants > Phyllosphere > Stem > Wood/Secondary xylem...
ATTGACACATACATTGATTAATGTCTAAAATCTCAGCATTCCTTGAAATCAATATGTATATAGGCAATAATCATTATTATTATTATTATATTTAAAAAAACAAATATCATCTTTAATAATATTTTTTTATTAAATATTTAAAGTCTGATTGGTTTTATTTTTTATTTCTTGATTTTATGATAATATATTTATACAGGCAATGTGCAACGGTCGTCACGGGTATTTTATTCGCCACACTCCTGGTCAGATGCCAAATTGGATGAGCTACAGGGGAGAAGGATGCTCATTGTCATTCCATATACCTCCAGTCTTCCGAGGCTTAGTTGTTTGGGTTGATAAGGATGATAACGACACTGACGTTATAATTATGATAAGAAATAATAGCAATGGTATTCGCTTGTTTCAATGTAGGCAATGGGTTTATCATCCAAGAACTGGATGTATAAGATACATAACTAGAAGTCAAATGGCAATGGAAGATTACTGTGCAGATGACGAATTGGAACTATACATTTCTCCATGGCGCAACGGTTATTCATTTGAACCCGCACCCATTAAAGAATGTGGGGTCCATGTGATTGTAGGAAAGTCAGATTCATTTGAAGAGTTGGCAGTGGTAAGAGATGCAGTGATGCCTTCACCACCGCTGTATCATCTGCTTCCTCATCCCCATTGTGGTTCGATTACAGCGTCTACATCTAAGCAATGGATTGACTTTTTATTTGCGAAGCTGCAAGAATATAACCTCAGTTTAAGATTTTATGGTAAGAACAAATATTTCCTTTAGTTATTTTTATTCTATTTTATTTAATTTATGAGATTAAATATTATCTTTAATTATTTCATTATTATTATTTAATATAAAAAAATAAATATCATCTTTAATAAAAAAATATTAAATATTTAAGGGTTTTTTGGTAAGAATACATATTTCCTTTAGTTATTTCTATTTTAATATTCTATTTAATTTAAGAGATTAAATATCATCTTTAATTATTACATTTTTCTTATTTAATCTAAAAAAATAAATATTATCTTTAACAATATTTTTTATTAAATATTTAGAGTCTGCTTGGTTTTATTTCTTTTCTTGATTTTATGATAATATTTTTCTTATTTAATATAAAAAATAAATATTATCTTTAATAATTAGATCTATCGAATATCACTTAAAAAATAAATTATAGCTTTAATAATTATTTTTTGAAAAACAAAAGGCCAACAATCACTAACATATTTTATTAAAATCACTTTATTTTATTTAGAAAATATTGAAAATTGATTTTTTTTTTTACATTAAAGTAAAAAAAAAATAATGTTTTTATATTTTATTTCAAACTCGATATTTTAAAACAAAAATGAAAAAGATGTGATATTGACCTTTTTTATTATAAAGTAAATTTTTTAATTAAAAGTGATGGGAATTTGTTCGTAATAACAAAATGCATGTACAATCATGCACATTTAACTTTCTTTTCAAATTTAGAAATTCTATTGAATTTTATGGTTTTTTAGGGGAAAGGTGGATACAAGATTATTTGTTGATACATTTAGAGATGCTTCGAAGGTTTAAGTGATTGTGGTTGGAGAATTGAAGTTATTGAACGCAGGCATTCACCAAATAAGTTACAGAAGAGCGTTGTTGAGGTATTATTTTTTTCAGTCTCTCTTGCACAAGAAGAAACACACAATTGGCATATACATTGATTAATGTCTAAAATCTCAGTATTCCTTGAAATCAATATGTATTCCATATGTATATAGGCAAAATAATAATAATTATTATTATTTTATTTTAAAAAATAAAGATCATCTTTAATAATATTTTTATTTTTCTTATTGAATCTAAAAAATTAAATATTATCTTTAATAATATTTTTTATTTCTTGATTTTATGATAATATATTTATACAGGCAATATGCAACGGTCGTCACGAGTATTTTATTGGACGTTGAAGAATGTGGGGTCCATGTGATCGCAGGGAAGTCAGATTCATTTGAAGAGTCAGAAGTGGGAAGAGATACAGTGATGCCTTCACCACCGCTGTATCATCTGCTTCCTCATCCTCATTGTGGTTCGATTACAGCATCTACACCTAAGCAATTGAGTGACTTTTTATTTCCGAAGCTGCAAGGACATAGCCTCTATTTAACACTTGATGGTAAGAACAAATATTTCATTTAGTTATTTTTATTCTATTATATTTAATTTATGAGATTAAATATTATCTTTAATGATTTTATTATTATTATTTAATCTAAAAAATTAAATATATATCATCTTTAATAAAAAAATATATTAAATATTTAAGGCTTTATGGTAAGAATACATATTTCCTTTAGTTATTTGTATTTTATTCTATTTAATTTAAGAGATTAAATATCATCTTTAATTATTACATTTTTCTTATTTAATCTAAAAAAATAAATATTATCTTTAACAATATTTTTTATTAAATATTTAGAGTTTGCTTGGTTTTATTTATTTTCTTGATTTTATAATACTATTTTTCTTATTTAATATAAAAAATAAATATTATCTTTAACAATTAGATCTATCGAATATCACTTAAAAAATAAATTATAACTTTAATAATTATTTTTGAAAAACAAAAAGCCAACAGTCACTAACATATTTTATTAAAATCACTTTAGTTTATTTAGAAAATATTGAAATTTGATTTTGGTTTTTTTACTTCAAAATAAAAAAAATTGAATAATGTTTTTATATTTTATTGCAAACTTGATAATTTAGAACAAAAATGAAAAAGATGTGATATTAACCTTTTTTTTATTATAAAGTAAGTTTTTTAATTAAAAGTGACGGGAATTTATTCCTGGTAACAAAATGCTTGTACAATCATGAAGATCTAACTTTCTTTTCAAACTTGAAAGTTCTAATAATTTGATGGTTTTTATGGGTACTAAGGACCTGGAAGGATGAGATAGCACAAGATCATTTTACAGAGAGAAATGAAGATCAATACGGTATTTCTATTTTACAAGTTGAATTTGAAGATCATTTTCCAAACTTGGAAGTTTATTGAATGCTCTTTGAAATCTTTTCCATCCGCTTTCAAATTGGACGAACTAGTTGTTCTTATCCATGATGTAATTTATACATTTGATGAATATTGTTTCATTTTTTTTTCTCACTTCTTCTATGTATTCTCCAAAAGATGAAAATCTTTGATCTTAGTTAGAAATAAATTGGTTTTCTAGGAAGAAATTATTAGTTGAGATATATCATTTGAGTTGATTCTTCATTGTTGAATATTATGATATATTTAAGATAATTGATGAAAACTAATAATACGTAGGAAATTTCTGAAAGCCTTGTTAGTTTTGGCTATAAGAACTTGCTATGTATTTATGCATGGTTTTTACTACTTTTTGGCTTTTTTTATTTGTATATACAACTTTTGTTTTTCTTGTCAGTTTGTCATTAACTTCATGACACCAACATCAATTAATAATAAATCTTGGACTATTATTAAATAAAGAAAAAACATAAACATTGTTGAATTGACAGTAATCTAATTTAGAAAATAATTAATTTATCCTTGTATTCTAAAAAAATATTATTTAATTCTTTTGTTTTCATATTCATTTATGATTTAATGTGTTGATTGAAATTGACAATTGAGTTGTTAGTAATAGCAAAAGGCATGTACAATCATGCACATTTAACTTTCTTTTCAAATTTAAAAGTTCTATTGAATTTGATGGTTTTTTAGGATACAAAAGACTTGAATTGACGTGAGAGTACAAGATCATTTTACATGGAGATGCTTGGAGTTGCTCCAAATCAGTACAGTACTTCTATCTGACATGTTGATATGTATTTGTTGGCTTGAAGATCATTTTCCAAGTTTGGAAGTTTTATTGAATGCTCTTTCAAATCTTTTCCGTCCGCTTTTATGTTGGACAACCTAGTTGTTAATTATTTTCCATGATGTAATTTATATTGTTATATTGGTTTTGAGTTCAAATAGATGTTTAAAAAGGGAGTTTTTTCATGAATGCAACCCTTCATGTATTCAATATGAATGATGGGAGATTTTAATGTCTTGTGAATGCATTCATTTATATATGGATGATTTTGCTAAGAATTGGTTGGTTAAAAATTTAATTTCGCTATATAAAAACCGAAGAGAGAACAATAAATAGCTAATAATTGATGTGAAAAAAAATATAAAAAATTCTTTAAATTAATATATTTTTATTTTTATATCATTAATGTGATAATATTAAAAATAATTTTAAAAAAATTAAAATTTCCATAATTTAAAAAAAAAACCACTTAAAAAAATAACAATCGCTATAATTTCAAATATATTGAAAAAGGTTGAATAACTCGACAACAGGCTTCTACCGCTCATCATTTATCCCTAGGGGAGGCCAGGTAGGCCTAGGCCACTGCTTTTGTTAAAAATGAACCTAATTCAGCTTAGGCATCAACAGCATTTTGCATCAGTCTTACCACTACATTATAATTATAAATTATAAATATACACAAAACTAAAAATATTGCATTTTTACCTTTCATCTATTATACCTCCTCTGTCGCTCTCATAGCCAATGTTTTATTTCTTGGTCCTTGAGATCTTTACTTATTTTGGTTTTGGTCACCAAACTTCATTTGTTTTCAATTACATCCTTGTAAGTTATATTGGCATGGTTCTATTTGTTTTTATCTACTTCGATTGTCATGTTCTCGCATATATCATATATCTTTAAATATCCCTACATTAAACTAAAAATCAATTTTTTTTAACCCTCCTAAGCCAGTTACTATTGTTGTTACCTATTTTTGGGTTCCCACAAAATAAAATGAGAAAATACAAAAAAATATATATCAAAAATATTCGGAAGAAATCCAAAAAAATAATAGGAGCTAGAAAAGGATGCTGGAATACCGAGAAAGGCCAAAATTGGTTGAAGAGGTTCAAAAATACAAAAGGTTAAAATTTGACAGTATATTTTTGACAGATGAAGCCCTGTTGACAAAGAAAATTCAAGTTGAGGAAGAAAAGTCTAAAATCAGATGTTTATGGACTCAATTAAATTTTATCTAAGGTTTAATTGAATTTATAGAGGGTGTGATTGTAAGAAAATTGATTATTAAGTCAATTTAGGCTTTTATTGGAAGAAATTAAAGTTTTGGGGTCCAATTATAATTCTGAAAGAGTTGATTTGGCCAAACCGGGGGTTTAATTGCATATTTATTGAAGTTTGATGACCAATTAGAGATTTAATTGAAACAATCCGAAACCAAGAACTAAACCGGAAAAGGCATTAAAATCAAGGGATCCAATTACAATTCATCCGGGGGGGCTTGATTACAAAATTGCAAAAAAAAAATCCAAGGACCAAACTGGAAATATTCTTTGAATTTGAAAACGGCGTTGTTTCCTTGACAACTGCTCATCATCTTCATCCGCGACGGTTTTGACAGTAAATGAACACCATCAATGGAACTGTTTCAGTCTGGGGAGGGGCATGTTTCACGCCACCGTGATGCACGCCGACCGTTACCAAGAAATGCCTGAGTCCTCTGGCTATAAAAGCCAGAGGAGAAACCGAACCCAAGGGGGGAGAAAAAAGGCAGAGAGAGGAGAGGCTACACTGAAAAAAAAAATAGGAGTGAAACAGCTTAGGGGAAAACGTAAGAAATAGGAGGGAGCAGAAAAATATTGAGAAAGCAAAAGGGAGAGCAGAGGAATCAAACCGAACAGAAACAGAGGACACGGTGAAGCAGAGAACCCAGCACCACCATCGTCTTCGTCTTCTCAAAATCAGGTATGTTCGATGCCCTTCTCCGTTTCCCTGCAAAATGAGATGATGCATGTTAGTATGTAAAATACAGAAAGAAAACATAAGGAAACCGACACCAGAAATCGCCAGTTACAATGCTCTGTTTTGTTTTCTTTTTTCATTCTCGCACTGCAACAAAGATGGTTAACAGAGCAAAGGTAATTTAATTACCTTCGACCTGTTCATGTAAGCCTAAAATAAATTATGGTGCCATTAGTTAAAAGTATGCCTTGCAGTCTAGATGGTCAGCTTACCCGGCTCTTATCCGAGAGACCCGGTTTCAAGTCCTAACACAAGGGAATTCCTTTTTGAAAGTGGGCACTGGCATGGGCCAGTGACCATGCTGGGCTGGCTGAATCCAGCCCAGCTACGCAGGTTGGCTGGGGTCCAGCCCAGCCATATGGGCCGGGTTGGGCCCAGCAAAAAATAATAATAATAATAATAAATTAAAAATTAAAAAAAAATATTCAAAGAAATTATTTAAATATATGTGATTTTTTTGCCAATTTTTACTGCATTTTAATCAATACCGGTTTTGTATTTTTATACTGTAAAGATACAAATCCGGTATTAAAATACCATGTTTTCGTCCAGACATAAAAAAAATGTTTTGTTTTCATGCATACGGCCAAGTCTCTCAAAAATAAAAAATCATATTGTATTTTCATACAACAAAGAAAATTTCAAAAAATATGTTAGCATGCATTTTGGCTTTAATAACCAGTTTATTAAAGTCACGAGAACTAGGCCAATATTTCAAAAATTCTAAAAAATTTATTTTGTTTTCTTTTAATATCTGGGGTTATGATCTTATACGTAAGACGTGTTTCGGATATTAAATTTTCTTTGTTGGCATTAGACCAGTTAGGTTTTACCTGATAAAATAAAGATCTCTTTACCGAAGAGAACTTTTCTTAAACAATAGACGGACCAACAAATAAAAAGCACGACATGACCTTAGATTTTATCAGACAATAAAACAATGCAGCTTACCTTAGGTAGGGCGTATTTGGGGTGCTAATACCTTCCCTTTACGCAACCAGTCCCCGTACCTGATCTCTGAGACCAGTTAGGGTTCCTAGTGAGCAAAATACTAGGTGGCGACTTCCATTCCATTTTTCCACTAATAAAAGACAAGAATTCATTGTCTCCTCACATTTGCCATATTTTTAGATAAATAAAATTTTGATGGTGGATGTTTTCATCGCGACGCCGTACACGTGCGACAACTATTAAGATCAGTTCTCAACGTGCATGTTCTTCCTTCTCAAGCGTGGCATCGGTCTTTAGCTACACTTACTTAGTCCCTGTTATTTATAAAGCTTCTAATTTAGTTCAAGTCAATATTGTTTTATGTTTATTTCTTTATATAAACTTGTTGAATTCTAGGCTTTATATGATATTAGTTGATGTTATATGGATTTATTTAAATTAATTTGTGTGTGGGCAGTAATAAGTGTATATGAATATGAATATGAATTGGAGTAAGGTCAGGGATGGGTTGGTGTGAAGCTTTGATTAATTGATATATTTTGATGTAATGAGTAAATAATAGGTAAATATTGAAGAATTGTATAGAAATTTGAATATTTGAAACAATTATAGTAAATATTTGAAATTTGAATATTTGAAACAATAATAGGTAAATATTGAAGAAATTTGAATATTTGAAAGATAATAGGTAAATATTGAAGAATTGTATAGAAAGAATCATATTGAAATTATGGAAAATATGATTTTGTCCCTAAATTCTAAAAAACAATTATAGTTTAGTCACTGGTTGTAAATAACAACTTTTAAAATATTTTTTGATAAATATTGATGATTTATTATCAATATTTATTGTTATGATTTAAATTTAGAATTAATTATATTATGTATTTAAATGTGTTTCGTTTCTTTGGAAACCGTATGCTAGAGTCCCTCAAATATTTTTAGTTAGCTCCTGAAGGACTTTGCATTCTATTTTAGGTGGATTATACTTGCAAGTTGCAACCACTATATTTTATGCTATGCAATATTTGGCCCTCTGAATTACCCAAAAAGGACAATAATTGAGCAATGTTGATGATGGTGATCTACCACTGTGCAGCCTTTTGAATGTGTCAAAGATGATGGTGATTCAGGTAATTTTGATGATGCTTCTTATTTCTTTAATGAATGCACTGCAAGAATGAATTCTGCAAAGATATCGGACTGTGAGTTTGTTTCTCATTCTCAAGCTCAATACATTAAATGTAACGTTTCCGGAGATTATTGCGGTGAGAAATGTTTTCGCAACTAATGCAATTCACAATGACCTTGTGGATATATGGATTTAAAGTGTTTAAAAGTGTGGTGGTTGTTATTTTTTAAAATATTTTTTATTTTAAAATATATTAAAATAATATATTTTTTATTTTTTTAACAATTATTTTTTTACATAATTGCCATACGCTTGAGAAATTTCCTTTTGTTTTTTTCCCTCTACGTACTGTTACGTTTTACCTCTTTTATAATTACGCTTGAGAACTTTTTTTAGTGAATTCAAAATAACAAAATAAGGTTTGTTGAGGCTTTTCTTGGAACCTCGCTCAGGGATTAATTAACGAGAATAAAAAAGTTCTGTGGAAATTTACATCATTTGATTTTGACAGTATCAGATTAGACAATTGCATGGAAATGGTCTTCTTAGTTTACCGTGTGGCAAATCATGTCATTCACGGGGCTGCTGGAGAGAGTGTCTATTGATAATTTTACCTTATTTTCAAATCTTTGACACTGCTTGCATTGACCGGTAATTTCACTCGAAAATTTCTAGTAATTTATAAAGGAAATTTCTACTGACTATTATTGACTGACTTCTTGCAAAGTATTTGTAAGAAAGCTAAAGAATTAAAGTTTTTTAATTTTTACAATTATAATTTAAAATTGTAAGAAAAAAATCAATTATTTTTAAAATTGTCTTAAAAAATAAAACATCAACTATTTATATAATTGCTAAATCTATTAAGATAAATCCAAAATAACTAGTAAAATCAGTGACTTGCATTGACGAGTGTAATGATGTGGAACCACTCGCAATAAATAAAGCCAAAAAAGGCAGACGAGTGTGTCTAATTCATGACTTGCATTGACTAAAAATTAGCACGAGAAATTCCTAGTTTCGTGGTGCTTTCTCGGCCTGCAAATGAATGGAAAGCATATCCTTTTATCCTTATTAAAGAATAATACAATTAACAAAGCATATTTCAATATCCAATGTCTCAAGACATATGGCCATTGATAGAAAGGTGTGTTGAAGCAAAATCTTTTTTTTCTTCTTTCTTTGTATATTATTAGAAAAATTGTCATTGACTGATTTAATTGGAAATTATTTATGAGAAAGCTAAAAAGAATTAGAGTTTTTTAATTTATAAAATTATAATTTTAAATTGTAAAAAAAATTCAATTATTTTAAAAAATAAAACATCAACTATTTACATAATAGCTAAATAATTCTATTAAAATAAATTGAGAATAACTAGTAAAATCAAGCAAATAATCCAAAAATAACAAGAAAATAAATATATTTTCTAGATCTGATTTGATTATATTTTTTATCTTGATTGACTTACTTGCTCAGTTTTCATTAAGCATAAATGAACTTTATTCTGAGAGTCTGATTGATATTTCTTCATTTATTAATAAAATATTATTTTTATTGTATAGTTCTTGATTCCGAGTCGATCCATCGGGTTAATAGGTGAACAATATATTCTTTAAATTTATTAGAAGAAACGTGTAATGTAAATTATAAAAAAATATTTATTTTTCTGACATATATAATAATAATAAATTAGATAATAGTAACAAAAAAAAATAAAAATTAATTTGAATAAATGGTACGAGTTTCTAATCTGATAATAGCATGTTTCACACTACAGTTAATAAATAATAACAGAAGAAAGGATCAAAGTATATAAAAAATAGCATGCTTTAATAGATTGTTACACTAAAAGCACAGAGAGAAGAACGGTTCAAGATGCGGTAAATATTTTAAAAATATATTTTAAAATAATCTTTTAAACTTCGTTAAATGCCGCATGTATATTCTATATTCAAAATTATGACATATATCACTAATTATTGACATACTCTTATTACAAACACAATATGATACCCGTGTTTTCAACGCTTTACACTGCTTTAATAAATTGTTACAGTAACAGCACAGAGAGGAACGGTTCAAGAAAAAAACAACAAGGAGTTGAAGCAAAATCTCTGTTCGATTTTTTCTTTTTTGTGTTTTCGGTACATTGGTGAACAATAGCTTGGAAGAGTTTGGAATCAGTAACACGTGGACCCAGTTGTTGTGGAAACTTTGCAGAGGATCTGCACTCTGCAGGAAGAAAAATGATTTTAATAGATGTACTGTACATCATTCAATTTATTAAAAGTAACAAGATATATACAATTAGATGCTATTTTTCGATCTTAGAAGTAACATGATTTTAATATACACCTTCTTTCAACGTTTTACACTGCTTTAATCGTCAAAAAAAAAAAAAAACCATTAGATGCTATAAAACAAGATATATATAATTTAATCTGAGAGTGTAATATATATTTTATTTTAAAATATTTTTGAAATATATTAAAATATTAATTTTTTTAAAAAAATAATATCATATATTAGAACAATAAATAATAATAATAATTTAAAACAATAAAAAATTTCAAAATCTTTTAAAAATATAATTTTACTGGACTCCAAAACACACCCATGCTCCCTCAGCAACCACCACGAAATTACCACTCTAAATTACAGCTCAATAATTTATTTTAGCAATTATTGCTTGCTCTTTGACAATTATTGCTTTGCTAATAATTTGCAAGAAACTTTCTCAATTTCCTTCTTTTTTTTTTTTTT
>Ga0325410_1009038_pt1 | contig 10705 bp, 8 predicted proteins | sample PopdelMetagenome_16_FD_206182 | JGI IMG/M metagenome (GOLD analysis project Ga0325410, IMG submission 206182) | Populus deltoides microbial communities from Bellville, Georgia, United States - Xylem-PdIQD-R3 | ecosystem: Host-associated > Plants > Phyllosphere > Stem > Wood/Secondary xylem...
TTAATTGAGAAATAAAGTGAGGTCAAATCAACAATTCCATTATTTTGTGGACTGGAATGGAAAGATAGAAACCAAAGGAAAGGATGATACTGAGACATCCCATAAGTACAGGGGCAAATAAAATTGATAATTGAACATCACACAAACAAAATTGCATCACAGCATGTGCCATAACCAATGTTTTTAAACCCGGCTCGATGGTCGACTTGGCTCAAGACCTGGGTCATAGGTTTTAACTAGGTTACTCGGGCCAACCCTATTTTTTATATAAATAAAAACGATGTCGTTTTGATAAAAAATAAAAAAATAGTTAATGAATTGCAATCAAGTTTTTGACCAAGTCTTATCAAGTTAACCAAATTAAACTTAGGTTAGTCAGAATATAAATCCTATTCGTTTCTAGCCCATCAATCAAATTCTAGGTTAAATTTTTAAATAAAATTAGATTTTAAAACTATATCATAAAACGAGTAAAAAATAAAAATAAAAATAAATAAAAGGACCATGTAAAGATAACAATGTGTGCTCGCTGGTAATTTTTTTTATTAAATTATATATTGGATTTTGAATATTAGTATGAGTATTCACTGTATATTATTATTTAATACAAAAATAAAATAATTAATATATACTTCAAGTGTGTGTGTATATATTAAATAATGAATATATTTTTTTTATATATAAACAAGTGTATTTATATATGTTATATTGTATTAAAAAATCTAAATATTCTATAAATATATTTATATAATATAAATATATATATTTCAAGTTATATTTTATTTGGAATTTCATAATATTTATATAAAATATTATTTTATAGATAAAATAATTATTTAAAAAATACCCATCAATTTAGATTGGATCAATTAATATCCATTGAATTTTTTTTATTAAAGAACAGTTTAGAATTGCATTTTTTATTTTTAAAAATTATTTTGATGTATTAATATTAAAAATAATTTTTTAAAATTAAAAAAATATTTTAATATATTTTTAAATAAAAATATTTAAAAAACAAACCGCCACATACCACGTACGATATGGTAAATTGCCATCCCGGGTCCCAGGCACTTTCGAATCACGGTCTCGTCCTCTTCCACACTCTCTGACTGCCTCGCTTTCTCTTTTCCTGTGCGCGTGTGAAGGAATCGACTCTGAGATTACTGCTAGAGGAAGGTCTTTCAGATTTCCTCTCAGTGAAGCTGGGACGTTTTCTTCTCCTTGCAAGTGAGTGTCTCTCTCCTTCTTTTGAATACCGATATTCAGTACTAGTTTTTGCCGGAACTTGAAATTACTGGAATATCTTAACTGAACCGAAGCAATTCGGTGGACACATTCTGTTTATTTGTTTACTAGTAAAAATAAATAAATTAAAAAGCCCTAATTTCAAAATCCTGTTTAATTTTAGGACAGTGAAGCTAATGTCGATTATTTTTATTTTTTTTTAAATTAGCAACAAAAGGAGATACCTAAACACTTATTTAAGTTGCCAATCCATCGTTTTATGGCTTCGTATGGCTCAGAATCAGAAATTTGATGAAATTTAGCTTCGTACTTAATCATACTTATTTTGAGCTTTAATATATACAGATTTCCAAATCTAGGGTTTTCTCATGTATGATTACTTTTCTTCAATCGGCAGGCATATTTCAATCAACAAAACGATGCGTAAATGTAATTAAACAAACTTGAATATATGCATATACATATGCACATATATCTACCAATAAATTTTCACTTTATTTCTAAATTGCAGGTGAGTTCTGTTACAGAGGCTGACAAGACTTGCGTACATCATTTTTTTAATCATCTCAAAGAGCATTACCCAACCTGCAAGGTTAACTCCTGTTTTCTGCTCCCTGTATCTTACATACTTGAATAGCTTGCGCTCCCTACCTTTTCACAATTAATGCATCAAAACTAAGGTTTATGTCGATACAACTTTACAAGAGATGTCTTGATTTTGATATAATTATTACTATTGGTCAAAATCATTTCTCAAAGATGCATACCTATTTCCCTAAAAGCTTATCCATGTCTATAGTTGTTTGGTTAAGGTTAGCGGGAAGGTTGGCATGGCCTCCAACCTTGCCTTGACAGTCTTCTAAATTATTTTTTCAAGCTTCAGATAGTTTAAATTAAAAGGAAAATTTAAAGTGGAAATAATCGCTTTCCTTTCCTAAATATCATTTCTTTTTTTAATGATTCAAAATTGCATTTAGTTTTCCCAAAACAATTATGAGGGTTCAACCTGTGGTGACCAGGAACCCTTTTCTTAACTATACTTAGATTTTTGCAATTGAAATGTTTGATTACTAATTGATTTAGGAAGAAAAAACTGAATCAACCAAACTGAACCGAACCATTTTGGTTCATAAAATTTGGTTTTGATTTGGTTCAATTTCAGTTTATGAAAAAATAAATAAAAGATGCCAAAAACCACACCAAAAAGTTGAATTCTTACCCCTAGGCTAGTTATGCATGTGATTGATTTAACTTTGCAGTTAGATTGAATTTCTTAATTCTATCTATTTACTTATGTTAAATTTGTCCTTTTTGTCCAGAGTGAACTGCTTGAATATTCGATGTGTACATCAATCAGAGTATAGCTATTATCCCCCCCCCCCCCTGGAGTGGCTACAGTCTTGCATCCTAGGGCACCATTATCCCCAATTGAGGACATCCAATTCAATCTCACAACCTGAAAATTTTGAAGCAGCTTGTGCAGGATTAAAAGAAATGTAAGTACCGGCTTCTTTTTCTTAGTTAACAATATCTTGATTCAAAGTTTTGAATTTCTTTGTCTCTCTTTGTGCTTGATTGATAATTTTTCAGGGGAGCTTTTAAATTGGCACTACGCTGTCCACAGAAAGTGCACGACATTGTAGTTGACCCCGAACCCAATTGGAGTTTCGAGTCTCTTTCATCAGAGCTCCATTCACTTGAAAAGAAGCTCCATGACTCGTGTTCAGTTCCTGTGCCTTTCACCAAAGTTCAATCTCGGTACTCTGTTTTTTCTATTTGTTATGGTTTCTCTTAGTTGCATCTGTATATCATATTGTGTATTCATTTACTATTTGAATTCTCGCTTGAATCCAATGTTTTGATTCTTTTTAGAGAGTTTTGGAACAGGAAGGGTGTGAAGAGAAGTCCCATGGCCTTTGTCATGAGCTTGTCCAATGAAGAGACTGAGCTTTCAGAAAGCGAGAGGGAGGAGGATCATGATCTAAGTATGGTGACTGCAAAACGGTTCAATTGCGATGATCTTTATATGAGGTGTGATATTAAACTACACGGGTCTTTAAATGTTGATTACATGAATTATATCTGGATGATTATTTGTTTAGTATTTAATTTAAGTAATTGTTTCTTTGCTTTCTACTTACTGTAAATCTGCTATTTTGGATTTCTGGGTTCAATTTTTTTTGCTGTGTTTTGCTTGTCTTTCAGTGACAGTGACAGTTCTGATTATGAGTTAGCTTTCGATGCTCAGTCCTACTTGATGGATGAAGTAGGGTTAGTTGAAAGTGCTCTTTTTGAGCGAAGTCACGAGCATCATCTTCAAGTGCAGGTGTGTGGATTTAAATTGCAGTCATTTCTTGTGTGTTGCTATGTGCCTTATGTTGTCTTCATTACATACATACATAACAGCCATGCTGAGTTGTCAGAGAAGTAGGGAGGCCCAAGATTTTTTATTTAGTTATTTTGTTATCATTATTTTTTTGCGTTGAGGTTTATTGAGACTTGTTTTTGGGTGTTTAACATTGGTAAAGCGCTTGATTAGCAGGAGGATATCAGGAACCAGCTTTCAGCAATAGAGACAGAATTAATGACTGAGCAGGAAAAATCTGCATCTGCATTTGCTCGAATTGAGAAGTATAGGGAAGCAAGGAAGGAACTGGAAAGAAAAATTGATACTCACTATCAACGCAAAATGTAAGACTGCATCTTCTTGTTCTTTTATTTCTTTATACTCCTATGTAAGTTGATAGTTAGAAAATCCTGTTTCAATGATTAGATTTCTGGCCCATTATTCTGTTCTATTGTATTGTATTTTGAATTGCATAAGAAATAATGGAGTCATGATACTGTTCTTAATTGGCCTATGCCTTACAGTCATTTCTGTCGATTTCTTGTTAACACTGTGATCGACCTACAATGAAAAAACTGGCTGCTGACAGCTTAATGCATTATTAGTGACCATAGTGGATGCAATCTCCCTGCGTTCCAAAATTCATATTGTTCCTTCTCAATGTATAATTCTGATAGAAGGAATTTGAAATTTTCAATGGAGACAGAAACCGAGAAAGAAAGGAGTTGATATGCTAGAAAGAACCAATGAATTAGGGATCTAAGTGTCATGAAATTCTAGAGGTTTTAAATGTTTGGTTGTTTGCTATTGTTTTATTTAAGTACATTCCTACTAGACAATGGCAGGAACTACAAGTGGTGGTTGATTAAAGTAGAAACTCCTGTTGAAATTATGTTTAAGTTATAATCTTAATTTAGTAAAAACTAGTGTACAAAAGTATAAGTCATGTGTCAAAGGGGATTCTAATTTTGAGGACTGGGCATGATGACATGTGCAAAGTAAGTGCATGCTAATCTTGTGTATGCAATTACTCCTCTGTTGTGATGTGTGTATCTAAATTGAATTGATTGCACACCAGTGGCTTGGCTTAGCACAATGTGAATGCACAATATATAAGGTCTAAAGTGAATTGCACACCAGTTTGCCTGGGGGCTGGGGACAATTCATCTAGAGAAACCTGAAATGATTTATGACATTTCTTTATGATGTTATAGTGCAGAGGCACTAGACAATCATTTAACTGCCATTCAGCGAGATCATGAACTAAAATCACAAATAGAAGAAAGGAGAATAAGAAGTGATGCAGCTCATGAAGAGGCCAAGAGAAAGGAAAGGGCTTTTCACGAGGAAAGATCACGGCAAGAAAGAGCTAGAGCAGAAGCAGAGGTTTGTTGATTTGTCCTGAGTTTTTAATATTTTTCTGTGTAATTCTGGGCATAGTATTTGTGATCATATAATTTACATGCTATTTCTGAATATATGTACAATGTTTGCTGCATTCCTTTCTTGGCTTATCAGCTCGTTGCCTCTCCCTTCATGCCTGAAGTTTAGGGCTCTTGAATTGCATTTTCTGTGAGTCCTGCTTAGAGACCTGGTATTTCTTTAATTCCACCATGTCTGTATAAGTATCCTTGCCTGCAAATTATTTTTCCAAGCTGTTTGCATGTGTTGTGTTGTTTTCTAAGAAATACCTCTATTGCATGTTTGGGAATTCTGTAATGATATTGGTTAACCATTCTTGATCAAACTTTTTAACTCCAACCTGGATTAAATTTATTGTGGTATATCTATCATAACTTTATTGGTAGATATTATTTGTCAGCGTATTGATTACAGTTCTGAATGCAGGCCAAACTTAGATTTGAGGAAGCAAAAATGGCTGCTGTAGAAGCAGAGAGGAGAGCAGCAAAGGAAGCAGCTGAAAAGGAAGCTACTGAAGCCTCAAAAAGGATAGCTGCTGTAGCCTCGCAACAGGAGGCTGCCAAACCCCAACTAAGTGCTGACTCTTCAAATATGAACCTTCAAACCCAGGGGTCTGGATCTAATAGAACTAAGAAATCACAAACAACAGGTATTCTGTTTTTATTCCTATGCAAGCACTCAAATTTCTAGTGCTTTGAATTATGAAAGGTTTCAGAGCCCAAAAAGAAATTTGGGTCTCAAATTGACATGCTTGTGGTCCATTTTGATTTTATGTTGAACTTTTCTTTAAACATTTTATCCTCCCTCCCTCCCTCCCTCCCTCCCTCCTTCCCTGTTCCTACCTCTCCAATTCTTCTCTATTTTTGTCTCACATATTTCTTTTGTGTGAAATTTTTAAGTGGAAAACGTAAAGGCCAGTGTCAGAATATTATTTTGGTAGTGATAAAAGGAAAATATATTGCTGGTAGCCTAAAACCTTATGATCTCCATCCCTTCTCTGCTTCCCACTATTTTTCTATATAAGAATGCCCATCATTTTGCAGTTGGCTATCCTTTTCAACTTCCTCAGGGCTCAATCCTGGCTCTTCGTCTCTTTGTTTGTTTATTTTCTCTCTTAAAAACTTTATATGTTACCATGATGCCAAGTTCCAGAAAGGAAGCTTCACTATTTACATTTCACAATACCCATCATCGGTATTTTGTGCACTTTATTGAATTAGACAATTTTTGCAGGTGATGTTGTGAGGGCTGCACAAACTGCTCTGACTTTAGAGCAGGGAAGATTGCTAAAGCTTAAAGAGCTTGAAGAAGCAAACCGGGCATTGATAATGACTTCCAATATGGTATTTGCTAGAATATGTTATGTTAAGTCTTCAAATCTCATGTTCTGTTAACTTCATTAAAAAAATGCTTGTCATTGTGATTTACAATTTCTGGCACTGATCTTATAATTACTTAATTTTTAAAATTTGTTATTGTAGTTCCTTCATATTGGGTACATGCATCTTTTCCTTTGGTCATTCTTGGATTTTTATTTATGTTCCAGTTTTTCAATGCGGTCCTTATCTGATTTTAAGGGATCTCATAACTTTTAAATCTTGTATTTGATACTCTGACTTGTTTTCTGGTGTCATTTTCATTAGGATTTTAGCAACCACGAGAGGCATATTTCTAGGCTGATCAGACAAATAAGGGGGATAAAAGAGAACGTTAGGTAAGGTGGATACCCTTTTGTGTTTTGAGTATTCTGTTCATTGTTCTAGTTACTTGAGAGAAACAAATGATTACTTTAAGAGACCTTATATATCCAATTTGCCATTTATTCATGAGTGTGGACTTATATTGCATCCTAAAATATTTTAAATGTTCTATTAATTTTGTTACAGAGTAAAGGCAAGTGAGCTTGTTAAGATTTTAAAGAATCCTTCCTGTCCTCAGTCAATCAGTGTTGCGGCATTTGCAAAGAAGGTAATCTGGATTGTTAGTCTTGTTTGTTGTTTTTATAAGGTAATTGGGAGAATCTAGTGGTGAGAAAGTTCAGGAAGCAGGTCCTAAAACATCATTATAGATCCATTGTGATGGAATGCATTCCACGTTTTTTATGTAATTATAGAGTAAGACAAAAACAAAAACGTGCAAATATTTTATTTCTGCACTTTGATTAGCATGTGTGTAATTAAGAAAGCTAAAGATAAAGTGTGCATACATCTGATTATAGTTTGCATTCTCCTTGTGAATTACAAGCTTCGAAAACATAAGCTTTTCTCTATTTATATTGCTAAGAAGCTCTGTGGCGCAAAATTTATTTAGTCCATTTAGGTTCTTCGCCCTCTTATTGCAGCTATTGTCTGTATGCAGTGTTTTACTTTGTAATTTGTTCAATCACGGAATGTGGAAGTAAAGGACACACTAATATGTTTCCCTGATTTGGTGTCTATGACTCCATAGGTTGTTTCCCATTGTGAAAGTCCTGATAATGCTGTTTTTGCGTGTGGACACGTCATTGTTCTTGTTACTTCACAGGTAAAGCTTTTCAATTTAACTTGTTCTCTTCTCTTCTGTTTTTTCTTATTTTCTGTCTTGTTCAAACAGGGGTGGGTTTTGTGAGAGAAATTAAGTTATCATGCTCTGTAAGTTTGAAGATTGTGTGAAGATACTAATGGTGAAAAGGAAAATAAGACATGCAAACTGTGGCTGTTTACCTGGGTGACTTTGCAATGCGCCATTTGATTCTAAAATGAGAAGATCTGGCCCTAGTGGTCTGTAGAGGATTTTTCACATAAGCATAGGCTAGGGGGTTGGGGTTATGCCTTCCAAGGAAGATTAGGGAATGTTTTAATCATATTTCAGCAGAAGGTATGCCCTTATGCTGGGGTATCTTCTGTCCTCTCATGTATGTTAATTATTTGTGAATCAGGTCCCACAAGCAATGGATCTTCTTCTTGCGGAGTTCCATAGAGCTTGCATCTACACTGTCCCAAAGCACATAGTGTACTCAAAGGTGACTCATTTAATCCCTTGAGATTTCCACAAATGTGTTAAAATAATACATTAAAATAAAATCAAAATAATCTTGCTTAACCTGTATATGGTACATTTTGTGAACGATATAGAATACAGAAGGCAAGATCAGAGAGACTGGGAACTGGAGGAAAGAGTTCCTTAACTTAAAACTCTACTGGGCTGATACAGAGTCTATTTATCAACATTCTCAGTGCTCTTTACTTATTAACGACAAAGAATTCTAATCTGCCATGCATCAGTAGATCAAAGGATGACCTTATGAAGTCATATTTTTATCTCTCAAACATCTCATCTTGATTAACAAATAGCAGCACATATGAAGGTGTTCCTGTTATATAAATGATTTACTCAGATAACTATCAAATATCCCTGTTCTAGTTTCAATCTTGAAAAGTGTCCTGAAAGTGGCTAGCTATGCACACTTGAGATTGTCAATTGGGAAGAGCCTAAAGTTAAATCTGTGTCAAAGTAAATGTTTTCTGAAGTTTCTTCCAAGTCGCAACCCATCACTTGTGGCAATAATCATTTGTCACCATAGGGAAAGCTCTACAATTTTCTTTTATCTATATTTGTGTTTCCTTCATTACCTTTGAACCTGTTTGACTAACTTCGGATTTTAGTTGGTAAAGTGTTGAAAGGGGACCTCCATTCCTATGTGTATTTCATGAGTGTTACTTGAATCTCACCTCAATTTCCGGCAGTATCCTTTAAAAATCCTTGTTCTACCTACAGTGGTCTTCAAATTCTCAGAAATACAGTTCCAGAAAAATCTTTTATCAGCAGTTTTAAATGATTATCTTTTCCACTCTTGCCATTCTGAAGAAATCTAACTTGGAAGTAAAAAGGCTAATAATCAGGTAGTGGTCTGTAAGTGGTAAAAGATGAGAGAACAGGATTTACTTGTGGCATTTCTTCCTTTGTTTTTGTTGCAACTCCCATTATTTATTGTTGTTTTTCTCTCTCTCCAATTTCAGTCGGCCTTTGAATCAAAAGAGGCTTACTATAAAGACATTGGACATCGAGAAGATGGTGGGAAGCTTGAGAGTGTGACGGATTATTTGAAACGGTTAGAATCTTACATGAAACTGTATGGGGCTCTGGTTCAGGTTTGTCACTCTCTTTAATAATAAAAAAAGAGTTTTCCTTGTATTATTAGGATGACAGCCTGGCCATTCTCATTGAGGATTAATGTCTTGGCTCTCATTTTAACCTCTTCATACATTATCAGTGGCAGCTGACCCAAGTCACTTGTAACTTTGCAGACAGAAGTGCAGGGTGTCCCAAACATTCATGGTCCAAAAGAAGGTTGGGCATGGCTTGCGAGGTTCTTAAATGTTCTCCCTGCCAATATGTATACTGCTGTTGCATTGAATGCCTTCCTGCAAGTAAGTTGGTAGAAGTTTTTGATGTACTTGGTATAGTGGTATTTAGAAAAGGACCCATGAAGCTGAGAAAATTCTATGTTTCCACAGACAGCAGGATTTGTTCTCTTCAGAAAATACAAATCTCAGTTTACGAAGATGCTCCACATAATCTTAAATGACTTTCTAAATGCATTGAGAGAACGGGAGGATTCAGAACTAAATCCAATAATTCTAGAAATTCAGTCTTACATAGAGGACAATAAGTTCCTCCAGGAGCCTGAAGGAAGGAGCTTGCAGGGTCAATTGCTATCTAGTGTCATGGTACCCGAGTCAGAACCAAGTAGAGGTTACTACTATTGACTGACATGCTATCAAGTTAACAAGGTAGGATGGCATTTCTCAGCCAATTAACAATTAGTCTACTTTCTTATAGTCGCTGTGTTCTTTCTACATAACACTTCAATCTAACATCTTTTTTCCTTATCCATATTATCTCTAATTCCATGTCTTACATTTTTTCTGTAATTATCTAGATACTTGTTTTCTCAGAGTATGGCTATGTGGTATTAATACATCAATAATTTCAATCTATCAACAGGGACAAGAAAGTTTTAGTTATTACTGCTAAAGATTAATTCAATCAAGCATACTTCTATCAAATGACCTCCAGGTATTTGTCTCTTTCAAGCATATCTGTCTGTATACACATTTTTAACAGTTTTAATTGTTGTTGAAATTTTTTATTATCATCAATGTCGCATAGAAATATGATTGTTGGTGGTTCTTTTCTATTTCATGGATGCAATTGTATGGTCTAAATACAGATCAAGGCAACTATAATAGATGTCAGTAAGCCTTCACAATAAGTAATAATTAGCCACCATCCCAGGACCTAGTTACTTGAACTTTATGTTGGTGGCCCATTTATCATTTTAATAATTTTTTGTGGCATTTAATTGAGGTTAAATTATTTGGTTATCAAGAACAAATTATTAATGGATTCTACTTTTCAATTGTTTGTTTCTGTTGCAATGAATTTTGTTAGAAAACAATCAATCTATTGGATCTTCTGAGATTAATAGAGATTTGATGTTATTATCTATCATGGGGGTTGAAATCTTTTTCTTAAGAAAGCAAGCAACTAGAAAAAATTATTTGATCATAAAATAAAATCCTTATTTTCTCAAATGCTCTTTTTTGTATAAATAATATAGAATGCAGAGTTATCATAACAATCTTCTCTTTGCTTCATGAGTATGAATGTAGTTTAGGTACTCAACTAATCGGAAGATAAACTATC
>Ga0325410_1009040_pt1 | contig 10703 bp, 4 predicted proteins | sample PopdelMetagenome_16_FD_206182 | JGI IMG/M metagenome (GOLD analysis project Ga0325410, IMG submission 206182) | Populus deltoides microbial communities from Bellville, Georgia, United States - Xylem-PdIQD-R3 | ecosystem: Host-associated > Plants > Phyllosphere > Stem > Wood/Secondary xylem...
TTAACAGAAACCTACTGTTCTCTCCAAATTCCTAACACAATTTCACCATTCAAACAAAATCATAACTCAAAATCATCATCTTTCAATTCAATCTCTCAAAATCATCCAAATAATCAAATACCCACAATAATTAACCCATAACATTCAACTTAATTCATCAATTAACCCAAAACACAAATTTTCAAAACCCTAACATTAATCAAAACTGAAATTAAAACTTAATTAACATACATTTATACATTTAACAACCTAAATCTTACCTTTAACTTATTCTCTTCAACTCCTTTCCTTTTTCCCTTATTTTCCCCTCTTTTCTCTTCTTCTTCTTTCTCACTTCACTCTCCTGCCGGTTCTCTCTCAAAATTCAGATCCCTCTTTCCTTTTCTTTTTTTTTTCTATTTATACTTATTATGTTTATTCAATTACCACACTACCCCTCATTCATTTATACCCACTCTATAAGTCTCCAAGGGCTTTATTGTATTTTCCTACCTTTTAATACAAAATATTACAATGTCATTTTATTAAACAACTAATCTTCTAAGTGTAGAATTTATGAGTTTTTCCTCTTTCCCCCTAATTTTTGCTTATGAACCCTAATAGACAAAATCTGAAAATTAAGGGTTTTACTTACAATTTCAGTTAGAAAGTGTTTAGAATACTTTAGTTTATGCTCTTTAGCCTCCAAAATCCTTCTTCACGTCCTCTTCTTCTTTTCTTTCATTCTCTTCCTGTTTTTTTCTATCTCTTCAATCAATATCCTTTTTCTTCTCTTGATAACACCTTAATTACTCCTTGCATGTTTCCACTCTCATCTCTCTTTGTTTTTCACACTTTAGGGAGGGTAAATGGTGGCATGCAAGGCTGGTTGGTTTTCTAAGAGGAAGGAAAAGGATGGGGAAATGTTTTTCCCTTCCAACCGTTGGCCTCCCTTAAAAGAGGGAGGCTTCTCTCTCTCTCTCTCTCTCTCTTTTTTAAAGTTTTTCGACCGGGGTTTTACAGGTTGGGTGCTATATTTTTAGTCAATGACCATAGTGTGGACACACACAATTTTCTATGCAAATTCATGTGCCTTTTTTCCCTCATCAATTACTATTTCTCACTAATGTTTCAATGAAATTTACCAATATTTTCACCAATCAACCATAACATCACCCATATCCTGAGGTGAGTTAACATGATCAAGATATATAAATATCTCAAATCACTAAGTAAACAAGAAAGTTCTTATACTCAACATTATCACTTCAATAATTCACTCTACATGTATTTGTTTTCATACATTTAATGATTCAAGCATTGAAGATTCAATGCATTGAAGAGTCCCTTGTCCCACAAAAACTTATTTTCCATGCAAACCTCCACCACCATTCAAGCCCAACAACCAGGCTCAACTACATTTCAATCCAGGCTTAAAATCATAACTCATGGAAAGCTTAATTTATGTGTGAAGTTTTTTCTTGACTTTATCGTTTAATATTTTATATCTTGAATAATGAATAGTATTCAAATAATTGATACTAATATAGATGCTCAAAAATTGATAAATAATATATGAATATCTAATTTTTTTACAAGTTAAATAATAAATAAGATATAAATATAGTAGAAACTCCATCCATGAGTGTCCATTTATATCCCTAAGGTTGAACTTTAGATCGCATGATGTAATAAACCTCATTGTTGTTGAACATAAATTTATTTTTCGAAATAGGATCCTTTGTTATTTCCATTTTAGGACTAACAAGTGGTTGCTAATCTATTAAAGTGAAATAATTGCACACATAATTTCAAGATTTGGCGCCAGATTGCTATTTCCTTTTGTATGAGCATCCTTCAAATATTATTTATTAGTCTCATCAGTTTATTTGAACCTGGCTACTTGCTAGAACTTAATCTTTGACAGTATGTACAAATGTTTTCTTTGGTTACACAAAATGTATAGATGTTGCAATGTGATATTAGTGTCCTTCCTTCTAAAAAAGTTCTAACTCTCATGTTCGAACCTTCCTTTTGTAACCAAAATATATAGAGTTCACAGCCACAAAGAATGCTAGTCGCTTACTAGAAATAATAGTCAATAAAACGTATTACTCAAGAACTTTCAACCTTTTTTTCTTATTGATCTTGGAAATTGAAATTGAAAATATATAGATCTTCAGCCCAGATCCGTGCATTACATTTGTTGGCTCGAAGCAAACCAGTACAGATATTGTGCAGTCCAGAGATGTGAATCCTCAAGCATTCTGTATATCCGTATTCGCACTAGTACTTGCAGAGGACTTGTAGACAGGTAAAAGTAATACATCAACATAATTATAGCAGAAAATATTTAATTTCTGTTATATGCCTTGGATTTGGCTGGAAATATATATATATATATATATATATATATATATATATATATATATATATATATATATATATATGCGCTCTTCCTTTTAACCATCAGAGCCAATCTTCTACCGTGCATCTAGCTCTGAAATAGTTAGGTCATTTATAGATGATGAATCATGATTTCCTGATGAAGAGTCCACTGCGGGCATATTCCTTTCCGTGAAAAAACCAGGTTGCTTTGGGTCAGGCAAGGAATTCTCACTGCCCAACATCAAAACCACAGATGACATATTTGGTCTGTCTTCCGGCTTTTGTTGCACGCATAACAGACCCACATGAATGCATCTCAATACTTCAGATACAGAATAAGGGCGATCTGACATATTGTCAAGAACCTCCAATGCCCTCTCTTCCGTCCACAGTTTCCATGCCTGGAATACAAAAACTTGTTATGAGAAAAATTGTTAATAGATAATTAAATTAACATGTTTAATTTTATCCTTACATGTCCAAGAAGATTATGGCAGTGATCCGGGTGGGAAAATCCTCTATTTTTCTTCCCACTTATTATCTCCAAGACTAAAACACCGAAGCTGAAGACGTCAGATTTCAATGAGAAACGCCCATCGACAGCGTACTCGGGGGACATGTATCCACTGCGGAAAAACATTATCAGAAAAAAGTTTAAATGTGCAGAGATTATACATTGTAACAAAATAGATGTAGAGTGTACTTACTATGTTCCAACCACTTTATTTGTGTCTGCTTCAATTTGATCTACTCCAAACAGTCTAGCCATTCCGAAATCTGAAATTTTGGGGTTCATATCCTTATCTAATAATATGTTGCTGGCTTTGAGATCTCTATGGATAATCCTTAGTCTAGAGTCTTGATGAAGATAAAGTAGTCCTCTAGCAATGCCACCGATAATGAGGTTACGTCTATGCCAGTCCAGGAATTTGTTTCTTGTTTGATCTAATCAATATATCATTATGTTATGTTATTCTGATGTATAAATGAAACATCATAGAACAAGCAATCTAACTGCAAGAAACTCTAACCAGTTCTTGGGGTACAAACCGAAAATAAAATAATCTAAGCTTTTGTTGGGCATGAATTCATAGATCAACATTACTTCATCTCCTTGAATGCAACAGCCAAGAAGTTTAACAAGATTTCTGTGCTGAAGTTTAGCTATCAAGATAACTTCATTCTTGAACTCTGTCAATCCCTGCCGAGAACTTTTTGAAAGTCTTTTCACTGCTATTTCTTGCCCATCAATCAATGTACCCTGGGAATCGTTATTTACTGAAGTTAGAATATCTCATAGTAGATGATCACTCAGCTTTGAAGCACGTTGTTATATACCTTATATACCGGTCCAAAACCACCTTGTCCCAACTTGTTGTTGCTTGAAAAGTTATCCGTTGCTTTCACTATGGTGGCCAAATGAAACGATGGTAACTCCATGTCTTCCTCTATTTCTGAATAGAAGAAGATTGATCAGTTGTCAGCAATGATAAACGAACAGCTTCTCCTTATCAAAACTAATTTGACTAACAACATGATCTAACAAATGCTTCATTTTGTTAACAATGACTAACATAAAATTCTACAATATTAGTAATCTACCATGCATACTATATATATCAACAAGGTCCATGTTCTGGAATAAGAAGAATTAATTGTCCAGAGTACACTACCTTGCTTTCTCTGTTTCTTTCTCCATATATAGAAGGTTAGTCCTACCATAAGCACTCCAGCAAGGACTGTGGAACCGAGTATGATTCCCACAAGCTTCTTCTTACCAGAATTTGTGTTTGACGTACTTTGATCTGAAAACCCACAATAAACACAGAAAGGAGTTCTATTTTATTTGTAAATAGAATGAGGGAATGAGGACACGAAGTTTGGAAAACATTTAAGGAACATACAACTTCCTCATTCAAAAAAAAAAAAAAAAAACAGAGAAAGAGTGAAAAAAATACCCTGCTTGAGAATCATGGAAAGAATATTGACAAATACCTGTTTTCAAAGGTGGTGGCATCCTTATGTAGAGGTCTTGGCCACCAGTACTAAACTCTCTCATATCAACCAAGTCACCAAACCAGAGTATGCAGCCACTGCCTTCTCCTGTGATATTTGAATTTGCGTATGCCGTGCAACTGCAGTTTTTCAGACACATGTCCTTGCATTCTACTAGACTCATGCTTGTATCATACCAGGAAAGGGATGTATCCGGCAACTTAAGCCCTGTAAATTTCTGAAAGATGCCATGTGTGCAATTCAATGCACTCCTTCTAGCACACCCTTTACTCCAATCTGTAAGAGATTTGGGTACAAATCCTTCCAAGCAAGTACAATTGTGGGATTGATCGACCATTTTGCAAATCGTATGTGCACCACATACTGAATAATTGTCACACAGATCTCTTGGTGCTCCATATATACGTGTCCAAACATTAGTTTGATCTGCACGTATAAAGCGTTCCACGAATCCTGACTGACTCACAATCAACCTCGTCAACCATACAACCGATTTCGGGATTTCATAGCTATAATCTACATGGGTCTTGTTCAAAATAAACTCATACTTGAAGGACTGATTTGTAGGCAGATCAGGAGTCCCGGTGAAACTTTTTCCATTCCATGAACCCAGCCTATAGTGCTTCAAAGTTCCATTCTTGACGACTAGCTGTGGAAACCCCCGACGATCTATCCCAAATGAAAATTGACCTGGACCAGGATCGTCTGCGCTCTTCCAAGATATCAAGTATCTATCCACACCAGTTTGTGAACTCCATCCGATCATCATTCCTGGTAGAAACGTATCACAAGGATATTCAAAACTCTGCCATAAAATGAAGTTATTATCCTTCCCATCTTTCACAACTAGATTTCCTGAATCCAATAGCTGCATAACTGGACTCTCAACATTTGTTGTTTTGTTGGATGACCAAATTCTTTCATTGTTTCCGTTGAGAAGAAGCAAAACTCCTTGCTGGGTGAAATTTAGAAATCCAGAACGATCCTTTAGCGGAATTTCTCTATTGGCAACCCAAATAACTTCTTTATGAGCTGACAATTCATTCACGTACCATACTCCCAAAAATCGATTCATTGAATTTCCTGGGCTAAAAAAACCCAGTTCAAAAGTTCCACGTGCTGAAACTAGAGTCTTGCCATCTTTAATGGATTCATTGGAAGTGATATTGTCTTGTGCAGCAGAGGCTAGTGATAAAAAGAGTAAGAAGATGAAAACCAAAAGCATTGTAATGCTAGTAAATGAATTAATAAGGCCTGTACGCGTAGCGATCTCTATTATTATCAAGCTTGTAGAGTAGGGGAAATAGCCTTATATGGCATGAACAGCAGTACAAGTGGGGGTAGGGAGTAAAAGCTTAACAACTCACTGAAGTTGACCCATAGATCTATCGCACCTACATGAATTTATCTTTTTTTATGAATGAATTAATTCATTGATCAATGGAGAAAGAGTAGAAGTCTGTCATATTATTATTACCATTTCACTACTTCAAATAGCAACTCTAACTATTTGTTCTGCTCCAAATTTTAAGATAAACATTTACGGAAATTTATTAAGTATACTAGGATTGATACAGAGGATATGTTTTTAAGATCTCTCTAGAAAAGATTTATAAGATTTAGCGTCAGTTAATGTATAAACTAACTCTAACATAACTTTACCAGTTGGAAAAAAAAAAAAAAAAACCAAAAACCAAAAACCCTTCAAATAGCTGTTGCCCTAATGTCGACCTGCACTGCCACCGGGTTGTAAAAGTAGTGATTGAAACTGGAATAATTTATTAAATTTACGATTCAGGTTATAAAAATAAAATAATTTAATAAAAAAATAAAAAACTATAAAGTCTATTTAAAAGAAAATTAATGTCAAATTAAAAAAATAGAAAACAACAAATCAACCAACGTTAACTTTCTAAATTTATAACCCGGGTTATTAGACCGAAAGCACTTACCTAGTAAAAAATACAAAAAGAAAATTTGTGTTTTCTAGTATATGAAAACTAGTTAGACTAGTCTTAATAATACACTTTTTTTTAATATAACTGATTATAAATCATGTTTTTTTATAGGAAGTCAATTGGCAAGACCCGATCCTTTGATTCATGATCGACATATAAATAAGGCCCTCCACTAGGTTCCTTACCTATACAAACCCAAGCATACATACAGACTTCTCTTCCTAATAACTCAATTAGAGTTAAATGCAACAATGATAACAATATAAATCAACATCTTTATACAAAAGTTAATACAAATTATGTAATTAAGGAGCTCTAACTAGACATAAAGGAATAATGTTAATTGCAATAAAAGAGCAGGTTCTGAAAATCCACAAAAACGACCTATTAATGAAGCTATAAGCCTGAAATAAATAAATAATAACAGAGTGAGTTCAATAACTCATTGAGAAGATAATGTTCAATTTACATATATAAGGTAATACATCAATGAGTAATATATATACAAGTTTGGCGTATGTTTTTCCAAAAAGTTTTACAAAGAGATCATAACAAGAAATATCATAAAGCTTGTCAAAAAATCAAAATCCAAGGAGCATAATGCTCTAAAATATAGGATAATCAGTTGCCATAGTTTGGTGACTCTACCAACCAATTAAGGTTTAGAATTATGATGTGTATAAAGACTAATACTACCCTGCTAGCAAGAGTATTCTTGCTAGCATCTCAAATGGTCATAATTAAACAAATCATAATCATTTCTTAAAAGCTCAACTCATACAATCAATCAAATGAGAAGTTGTCAATTTAGAAGTATACAACTGCTCATATCAAGAAATTAGTCTGAATAAATGATCATGTTTTATCATAAAAAGAGATAATAAATAATATCTAAATTACCAAGAAGCATGATCAATTTTATATTAATAATTAAAATATTTATACTACTCTTTTAGCATATAGAATATTATCCATTCACCTTATTTAAAAGTAGTTAAGACTCAAAAGCAGATATCGATGGAAGTCCTATTGATGCCCACAGGTAGAGTATTAAGAGTATCTAAATATAAAAAATGTACTAAAAAATGACTCAAAACATAAAATATAAAAGATTAAATCTCTAAGATTTAAGACCAAACATAAATATAAAAGCAAAATAGATATATCTGATCGATCTCAAACATTTCCTAAACTTTTGAACCAAAAAGAACTAATCAACCCTCAGTGTTTGATCAACTGGATGACCAAAATCTACTAACAAGTTGATCAAAACTACTCAGGCAAACTGATCAACTGAAATTCACCAACAAATTGACTAAAGTCAATAAGCCTATTGGTCGATCGGTTGATCAAGATTTTAGATTTCTAATCCACTAGTCTCCCAACAATGGCAGATTTCAAATTCTAACTCAAAACTCAACATAATCAACTCATAACAGTTTAACACATAAAATTAATCTATAACACTTCAATTAATCCATCAATCCAACCCTAAAACATAAAATTCAAAACCCTAAACCTTAACAAAACCGAAATCAAAGCTAATTACCATAATTACACATTAAAGCATAAATCTTAACTTAAACATTTAGTTTCTCCAATCCTTTTCCCTTTTCTTTATTTCTTCTTTTTCTTTCTTTCTCTCATTTTGGTTTTCTCTCTCTAATTTCATATTCTCTCTCTTTTTTTCTTTTTTTTTGTTTAACCCATCCTATTTATACTTGTCAATTAGTTATGCAATTACATCAATGCACCTCATTCCTTTATACCTCAAATCTAATCCTCCAATGGTTTGTTGCAATTTCTTATTAAATTTCTCTTTTATTTCAAAAGATTACATCAATAGTTCATTGACCATGAAACTTAGTTATATGTCTGCACAACTACTTTTCGTGTTCATTTTCATCTTGCTTCTACATTCATGGAAAATTTTGAATTCTCTTAGAATTATGATGTATGAATGAGGGAAGAAACAATTAAATACATATTAGATCATGATCATTGTGATCAAGAGTGATCTTTTATTGCAATTTCTATAATTAGTGTTTGTTGGAAGAAACAAATTTAACATTTTGGTAACTATAAGTTTTCTTTTTGTTCAGTAAAAATACAAAAGATGTTGAGGGTTATTTTTATATCTGAGAGGTGAAGTCATGGAAATTGAAGCTCAAACTTTCCAATTACATGATGAAAATTTTTCCATATGATTTAAAAAATATATAAGTATTTAATAATTCATAACTCATTAAAAAATATTTACTTATGTTTTGAATCGAACCATTAATGGTCATTAATTAATGTTAACCAGGTTTTAAAATCAGAGGCAATGCTGGTAAACTGAAATTCCTTTCTCTAGGTCCTAAAAAAAAGTATAGTGTTATAATGGGTAATTCATCAATGAATATATCTTTCATACTTGAGTATAGTAAGGGTTGAAAAACATATAAGAGCATCTCCAATAGAGATGTGTGTGTGTGTGTGTGTGTATTATTTTGGTTTTTTAATGCTTATTTTACATGCTCCAAGAAGAGTGATAAAAAAGTTTTTATTTTAGCATTTCTCTAAAAAAAAATATACTATTTCTACATATCGTGCAAAAATGTTAAATCACTATTCATTGCAATAATATTTTTTTTTTTGCACTAGTTTTTTTCCTTTGATTTTTTTTTAAATCTATGTTTTTTTATTTTGTTTTTTATGAGATTATCCTAGTCTCATGATCCATATCATGAGTTTTGCAAGTTCACCTAGGTTTACTCAGGTATTGATTTTTTTTTCTTTTTAATTTCATCTTTTAATATTGAGTTAATTGAGAATTGTTCGGGTTATTTTTAGACATGTCAAGTCAACTGGGTCATATCAAGTTGTTAAAATAGTTATGTATCAGGTATATTAAAATCCAATTGTCTCTTCTAAATGACCTTTTTTTTTTTTACCATTGGAGTGCATATAAGCAAAAAAAAAAACAACTATATTTACACTATTTAAAAAGCCATATTACCAATTTGGCTCTTCTAAATAGCATTTCACATTAGAGATGTTTTGATAATAGGGTTCGTGTTAAGGGTTCAACTTCCAATAAGTTTGAAGTCAATTATTATGGCATGTTACTAAAAGTTATTGAATTGTGATATCATGGTGAGCAATATATAATAGCTTTATTTAAAAATGCTAGTGGTATGATACCGATAGAGAAATTAGAGTAGATCATCAATATGGTAATGTCAAAGTAAATAAAAGAAGTCGACTATGCAATGTCAATGATATTTTTATTTTTTCCAAGCAATGGTAACAAGTGTATTATACATACACTCCTTCATTTGGAAATGATTATAATAGAGTTGATTCGTTTTTCATTATGAAAACTAAACTTAGCAATTGCGTTGAAGTTGAAGTTATTGAAGATGATAACAATGAAGTATCTAAGTGAGATGACGTATTTCAAATAGATGAGATAGTTGATTCACATTGAGTTACTCCTTCTACCGAGTTAGAAAATATAAATTTTCATGTCATTGAGAATACCTATATTGATGAGTGAAATGATATATTGAGTACTAGTAAACATAATGAAGTAGAGGAAGATGATGAGATCAACAAACATTGAATTCAACAAAGAAGATGATGAAAATGAAAAGGAGGATTCTAATTAAACGATATTACATTGATTTAGATGTAATACAATCATCATATAACACAATTTATTGCAACTCTATAATGCATTGTATTTTTTATATTTGTTGTGGTTTTAGGTTTAATGGAGGCAATCGTTGGCTTTAAAATGCTTGGTATTGTTGCTATTGTGTATTTAGGTTGGCTAAGATACTATAACAAGAATTTTTTTTAAAAAAAATAGCGATAAAATCGCCAATGGAATTGTGCACGGTCAAGAAATCACTAATAGACATGCAATTTCATCAAAAAAATCCAAAAGGTTTGAGTTATAGACGTGTAGTTTTATTGAAAAATTCTAGTAGGTTTCGGAAAGGTGATGGAATCTCCAATAAAAAGTGATTTGTCAAAAATATCTTATAGGTTTTAGAAATGGCAACAAAATTGCCAACGTAATTGAAAAATATTTAAAAATAATCATTAAATTTCCATTAGTGATTATGTCAGCATATGTTAACATGTTAATATACAGATGAAATCGACAATGAAAATTTCATTGGTGATTTTAGGTTTTAATTTTATTCCCTTTTCTTCCATTTTCATCTATGTTGCCAAAATTATCACCCCTCTCTTTCTACCACCCCTCTCTTTCTATCAACCCCTCTCTCTCTCTCTCTCTCTCTCTCTCTCTCTCTCTCTCACCTTTCTTAGCGCACTCATCACCAAAAAAGTCAACAACACCCACCCCCA
>Ga0325410_1009043_pt1 | contig 10701 bp, 6 predicted proteins | sample PopdelMetagenome_16_FD_206182 | JGI IMG/M metagenome (GOLD analysis project Ga0325410, IMG submission 206182) | Populus deltoides microbial communities from Bellville, Georgia, United States - Xylem-PdIQD-R3 | ecosystem: Host-associated > Plants > Phyllosphere > Stem > Wood/Secondary xylem...
TTTTTTTTTCGCGGTTAAAATCCGATGAACTGATCCCCACTGTAAAGTGACCGAGAATCTAGTAAAACTTACTCTTTGTATCTTAGCAGTGGTTAGCTAACCTTAAACTGGTTTATTAACCAAACCATGATTACTGAGAGAAAAGCCAATACAGTAAAAACACGACAGAGAGACTTCAACAAAAAGACTCATAGTTTAATAAATTACAATTTAATAAAAAGAAGCAAGAGATAATTACGTAAAAAGAAAAAACAATAATTAAAATCTTTTTAATAATACCCACACTTGTGCTTTCTTACTCTCCATGGGCAGCCCGAACTCCCGATCTTTTCAAAATTTACATCGAGAAGAACCCTGCCCGACCTGCCCTAAACCTGAATGAGAAACTACGGGCAGTTAGTCAATCAGTCACCATGCCACACCAGTACTCTCTGCTTTCTCTTTCTTTTTGTGATGATATTTATTTTTTTCTATATCTTCTGGACTCTCTCTTCTGTCTCTACGATCAGGATCCAACGGTCCAAAATGCATGGAGCTCTTAACGCTTGTTTCTTCGGGTTTTAGAGCCTGAAACCTCCAGATCTGCTCTCTCTGTGCTCAGATCTTCATTCCTGGTACGCTTCACCTCTCTAATTCTCTTCCTTGTGTTTTAATTTCTCTGTTTTGATCACTTCTCTGCTTGGTTCGCTTCCTTTTGAGCTCGGTTCTGTACTTTTCCTCTGAGAATGAAAGTTTTTTTTCTGTTGATTTCTTGTTTACTTGCCTTTTTGAGCTTTTGTGAGTGCTTTGAGTCAAATTTAGCTCTCTTTGCCCCAATTTTCTTGTTTAGAGTGAAAACCGAGTAATTCATCGTGTTTTATTCGCCCTTTTTGTGAAGCTTTGCTCGTTTTTGCTTCAAATTCTCCGGTTCCGTTGAATTTTGATGCTTTCTCCATGAGAATTTGCTTGTTTTGCTTCAAACTTCAGGAGTTTGTCTGCTTCTGCTATGATTTCCGATATAGTTTAACTTGACTTTGTGCTGGTTTTTCAATTTTGAATATCTCTGTCGAAGACCGTCGCCGGCAAGGGTTTATCTTCGCAGAAAGCTGTTTTTTGTCTAGTTCTGTGTTGAAAAACACTCTTTTTCTTTAAAATACGTTCTCATCTCTCTGTTTAACTTTTTTTCACTGTTAAACGAACATTCTTGAAAACAAGATTTTTATTTGTTTTTCTTTATATAATTATGAGTTTCATTTATTTTTATTTATTTGGATTTTTTTGTCTTTTGCGCGGTGCGAGATCTGACAGCTGATACGGTTTTTGGAACAGATCTAACGGTAATGGATCCTGTTTGCGCAGGTGCTTTTTATTTCTCTTTTTTTTTTCCTTTTTTTGACGCCCGCAAATGGAGGCTCGATACGGATCAGTGAAAGTTACCCTTACTAACGGCTTGCTAATGTGCGCCTGCGAGGTTCTGACTACTTTACTAGTTTCTGCTTTCTTCAAAGCCCAACTTTTGGCCCAGGTAAGTGTTTTTCTTTCATTTTGCCAAAGCTTGTTGTCCTTCAAGTTGTTAATTGATGTGTTCCTGGCTTCCTGCCTTTATTTGGCTTCTGTTTGTGTTTGTAGTTCCTTTTTAGGTTAGCGTGTTTCACGTTTCATTTCCTGCTAACCTGCGCTGATTCTAGCTAGTTTCTCTGGACCCTGGTCGTGTTATGTGCTCTCTATGCTGCTAACATGTGCTAGAGTGGCTTTCTTTAGGTGGTGGGGTTGGACATTTTCTTAGGATTGGCCTCTTGCGTGCGACTAACCTTTTTGTTTTTTTATTCGGCCTTATCTTGCTTTCTCGCCGTAGAAGCGCGCTATAGGCTAAATTGCGCATGGGGCTTTTTTAGTGATTAAAGAGCGCCGTGGATAGGAAGAAATATTTGGGGTCTAGACGGCTTAGGACACAGTTTGAGTTCCGGTTTTGTTTGCCCTCGGGGGCCTGTGGGGGCTGGGATATTAAAAATAAATAAATAAATCTCTGCAGGGTAACTTTTTATTTAATGTCATGTTGTAATAGGAAAAGTCATGTCAAATGGGAAAGCATCTTTTGATGTTATTAAGGCCGTGTTAGAATATTCTCCTAGGATGCCTTGTTTGTCATTTCTTATGTCATAGGAGATAGACTATTCCTAGTTGATACGTGTCATCATTTAATGATATATCTTGATTATTTCAAGATGATAAATCTGCTGATGCATGAAAGGGTTTCCAATTTTTGGCATATTCTATTTCCCACCCTTGCCTGTACGTTTCGACGAGCCCCCCCCGCACCACCAACTTGCTTTATTTTATTTTTTAGGTCTTCATTGATCATTTTAAATTTTAAACCTACGAAGATTCAACAGTTGAGGGTAGAGTCAGACCCATTAAGAAAAAAAAAAAAGTGGAGTTGTTGTGGTTGGTAACAACTTTTATTGAGCGCTTACGATCGAGATATGGAGATGTAGAAGGCACTATTTTCACAATTTGCTTTATGATCATAATGGAATCTCTGTACTGATGCCTTAAATTTCTTGAAGAAAAAGAAGTGTCCCAAACAGTGAGATGAGTGTGACTAGTGAAGGGATGTTTCTCTTATCTGTAAAGAGAAACCTCATTTCCCTTTCCGGTTGTGGTTACCACATATATTCCAGAGGCACCGTGGCCATGTCTCACTTTCTTTTCAAAATAGGGAACAAAGAAATAGATTCTGAAAAAAAAAAAGGAGGAGAGAGAAGAACCTGGTTCTCGCTGTCATGCTCTTTAGTAAGACGCTGTACTGACTTCCTCTTCAAATGGACATAGTTTATGGCCTTGGATGCTTTCAGTTATTTGGTCTGCCGCACCTGTTGATACTATTCCATCAACCAGCTGAGAATTCCATTCTTGTTAATTCACTTATTTTATTTTAATTTACACTCTTTTCGCACAGGCTTATTGTTTCATGGAATTCAACAAGTGTCCTAAATTGATGTAGCTAGTTGAAAAGTTTCTTTAAGGCGGAAAGAAAAGAGAGTAGTGTGGGATTTGGAAATTTTACTTCAAAGGTTAGCCAATACTTTTTAAACTTTAAATATAAAACTTAAACAAAATGAAGACAATTCCTTTCAATTCCTTTACCTAAATATATCTACACGTTTGCATGCAATAAACGTCTATAATGTCAATAGCAATGGGTTTTGCAACGAAAGATACCCTGTAGCTATCTTCTTGATGTTTTTCTATTTATTTTTTAATTAAGCACACATGATGCTGCCTTTTGTTTATCCCAGACGTGGAAAACTGTGTTGTACAGCTCTGCTTTTAATTCGATAATGTTTATTGTACTATTTTGGAGACCTTGTGTCGTGCCATTATCTATTGCCTAAGATATAAAGTCTCTGTTAGACGCACTATGAAATGCTATTTCATAAAAATGGTTTCAGGATCCCTGCGGGTTGTTGCTGACTGCCAAACCTAGAATGAAGGGAGATGAGGCACAAGGCCATGATAATCCAGTTGATGCAGAAGGAGATGATGGTAATGATGAGGACGACGGGGATGATGATGAAGGGGATGGTGGCTTTGGAGAAGGTGATGAAGATTTGTCGTCTGAAGATGGAGAGGACTTGCCCAACAACCCCAACAATGACAAGAGTAGCCCAAAGAAGGGTCCGGGTGGTGGAGCAGGCGGGGCAGATGAGAATGGAGAAGAGGAACAAGAAGATGATGAAGATGATGGTGAAGGTCAAGATGACGACGACGAAGAAGATGACGATGACGATGACGACGACGATGACGACGACGGCGGGGAAGAGGCTGAGGAAGAAGTTGAGGAGGTAGAGAACGAAGAGGAAGAAGAAGATGAAGATGAGGAAGCCCTCCAGCCCCCAAAGAAGAGGAAGAAGTGAAGTAGGAGAATAGTGAAAGCCTCCTCACTCCAGATACACTGCTTGTTTCTCAGTGACTTTGTTATCTAACTTTGTTAATCAACTTAGATTACGAGGAGGGAGGCCTGTTTAGGATAATGGTATTATGCATAATTATCGCATTTTCCTTGCATGGTTCGAGAGCACTCTAGAACTGTGAGCTGCGGCAATGATTAATTCGAGAAATGTGGTGGATTATGATCTTTAGCTACACAATTAGTCACGGTTTCTATTCTTGCTGATAAACTGCTATATACGCAAATGGGCTGGGCTTATGGAATGATCTCATGGCTAACTGTTGCCCACTAAGAAACATGAAAAACTAATGTTTAAAGATGGATAAAACTGATGATCACCTCTGTTCAGGTGGTGGAAGAGGTGAATGGGCAAAAGATGTGTGCTTACAACGTTAATCCATTAATTGTTGTAGCCATTTGGACATTTGATGCTTCTTCGAGGACCGCCAAGTAAAATCATATGTTATACAGGATCCCCAAGTGCTTCTTCTTCTTCCTTTTCCCCCCGCTGTTCACTCTCCTTTCTATTTCAACGGTGGATCTGATTCCATCTTATAATATTCTATAGAAAACAAATGGTAGCCTCGCCGGAGCAGCAAAGCTTAGCCAACAAATGCAAAGATCAAACTAAAGGTGTTCATATACACAACTTAATTACAGCTACGCTCACATTGGCAAATTAGCATTCCCCCCTTTACATTTATCCCATCATATACACAAAATCATTACCACTCCATTTCGTCACTATTTATCCCAGCACCACCCAGGTATTTTGAGCATTTCTCAGCTAACCCCCAACTAGATTTATTTTACTAGCATCATCACCGAAGTATTTTTGGAAAATGGGAAAATGACAACGCACGACGAACATATAAATGATCTTAGATCACTTTACTCCAATATACTGATTGTTTGCTAAACGATAAGTTTCCCTTCACTAATCAATAAGTGATGGATCTGCCATGCCAGTCCCAGCAAGAACTGGGATATACACCATTTGGCAATTAATGGGTCAAGCAATGGAGATTTTGCTTGACTGAATTATGAACAGTCGACCGCAATGTATTTTGAGCAAAGATTCTCTAAAAGCTTTTTCCACCACCCATATTATCGAACAAGAACTATGTGCCAAATTACAAATCAAGCAAACAATAGATGCCTATCAATCCTTTGTGGAAGTTATCATCAGCACCACTAATTCTCCATCATTATTGCGCACACAGTGAAAAACAGGATCCACGTAAATGCTTACAAGAAAGTGGCCAGTACATTGATCTCTGAGAACCTTTATTCCATCATGAATGTTCGCAGGCTATCTACTCTATCAACTTTGGAATATGAGCGAGTGTGTGAGAGATGGGGGGAGACGAGTGCAGTAATAATTCTGGTGGACGTCCTAACATGTTCATTACACAAGGGGAGTTTGATGCAGATCGAAAGCATAATTTACCTTTCTAACACAGTTCAATAAAGTTTTGGAAAAATAACGGTTAGAAAAGTTTTAATAAAATAGCACAATTTTGAAAAAATAATACTGGTTAGAAAAATATTAATAAAAGAGAAGAATTTGAGCTTGCAGTTGTATTCAAATTGTGCTCTTTTATTAATACTTTTCTAACTCATGTTTAGAAAGGTAAAAACCGTTATTTTCACTATTGAAAATAGCTTAATGATTGTTTTAAAATTCACGTCTCATTCAAATTAATTAACATGTATAAAGTCAACCTGTAATTTCATATAGATCCAACGGCTAAAAAATGAGATTCAAGGTCCACTAACTAAGAAAAAGAAAGGAGACAATAAGCTGACATAACATGAAAGAGAACGAGACGAAAAAGAAAGGAAAAGAAAGAATGAGTTACCAGGAACACATTGGGGCTCCGCTTTCGACACACCTGATACTATTAGAAAGATTTCGACAAGATGTAACTAACCACACATTGCAAGACTACCAAACAAGATTGTAATTGACTACGAGTTTTGTTGGGGTTAATTTAGGATTGGTTACAACCTCATTTGGTGGTCTTCCAAGAATTAGTTAGAATCATCTCGATGAAATATTTCTAATAGTACCAGGAGTATTGAAAACAGAGCTCCGATGAGTCCTCGGTGACCCATTCTTTCTTTTCATTTTTTTCTTCTCATGTTTCTCTTTTCAACCACATCACCTTATCTCTTCTCTTTTTCCTGGCTATTGGATCTTGAATCTCATCTTTTAACCATTGTATCTTTCATAAAATTTTAGGTTGACTTTTATTTATGTTAATTAATTTACAAAAAAAAAAACATGTATTTTGAAACATGACTAAACAAACTATATTCAGAAACATGATTGTGTTCAAAATGTGTTATTTCTCAAATACTTTTTCGACTTACGTCATCCTTCCAAAAAATTTACCACAATGTGTTCTTTTTCAAAAAAGATTCCAAATTAAAATTAACAATTGTTGTTTGCATGAGCACACAGACACATAAAAAGCTTTAGGAGGAGCAACCACAAACAGATGATTAAATATGTTTACAAGTATGAAACATAGATATAAAATTATCGCTCGAAATAGGCAAATTAAAAATAAAGCCACTAAGTTCATTTCATCTCTAGAAAACAAGGTGCAATAATGTAATTTACACATACCTTATTCCAAACAAAAAAGAGAAAAAAAAGGAGCGAAATAGTTTTGTACTTTTGCCACATAACACGTTGCACATTTTTACAATTTTTTGGGCACACATTTAAGCCAATAAAATAGAAATATCAAATATAGCAAAAATCATCGAAGTTCCTCAACCCATAAAAATTAATAAATAAATAAGAAAGGAAGACAAAACCCAACTGTAAACCATAAAATATACTAGATGAAAAAATAAATATGCACTTTGATGGAACAAGCTTAAAATAAGAAAGATACTAAAAGATGGGTTCTCCTGTATCACAAGGAGTAACTCAAAACAAAATGAGATAAAGGAAAAGAATCCATGAAGTCGATCTCAACTATTTTAGAAACTCAGGTATAGTTGAGTTAGTTAAAGACATCCTCAATAGATTTCAAATACCGAGATAAAACACAAGATCCTTGGAAAAATTATTAAAGGATCTTGTAGTTCAAATCACTCTCAAACAAAAACGTGTAAAAGGCAACAAAATGCACACACAAACCCAATCATTGAGCAGTATTTTAAGAATTTGTTTACTCACTGAATACTTTGGACATCAGCTAAAACTCCACCAAGTAATATGGTCCTTGAAATATATTAGAAGCAAGAAGGTTGCGGTAGAATAAACAAATTACTCATGAACCTTTTATTAAAGTTGGATTACCAAAAAAAGTATTTAATATACAAAAGCACTCGAAAAATTACATAAAATAGATAATACTCATTTCACACACCAAATTTGCCTACGGATCATAAACATCAAATCAAGGATTCAAATATATATGTGAAGATGAAGACAGAAACCATGGTCCCATATTGCAGTATTGGAACATAAGTAAAATGAAAAGAGAAGATAACCAAAATATCAATAATTATATGTCTTATAGAAAAAGAAAAAGTATCAATTCTTATGAGTTATGTCAAAGAAGATAAGGGCTAGGAAGAGAAAGATTAAGATAAAGAAGATCAGAAATACTTCACAAAGTTCAGTCAACTTGGCTAGCTTAACGTTATCAACTATAGAAATATTCCCACTTCAAATTCCCCCCTAGCAAATGATGCACATTATCTCCTAGATAAAATTCCCCAAGGAGCATGAACATTTTTCCTCAAGCTCACAGCAAATCATCTGCAAATACGGAGTCCAATCACGTAAAGATATTTACAAAAGATAAATATAGTCCTCTCAAACACAAGATTTTTATTCAAACTTTTAAACAGTCAATATTTAGAATATGAAATCAGATGCCATGACATCTAGGAAGGAAAAACATGTGCAATAATATAATATAATTGAAAACCACAGATCAAACTACTTTGGTATTACGAGTTTTTGAAATCAACACGCTGCTACGAAGCTTGAAATCTCATAATAAAGAGAGTGATAAGAACTTAAAAATAAACTGTACAATGAGACAATTAATGTGTGATGGCGCAGACAACTTTTAGTAAAAATAAAACTGGAAGTAGCATCAATTGGCTCTTTACACAACCCAATGGTGAAATTATAGCAGATTGCTACAATACAATTATGATATCGCATGAGACTGTTGTTGGCAGAAAATTAATAGATGCAATATAATCTTGTCTATATGGAAAGATGAAGGTTTATAAAAATAAAGATGTGCTAGGTAAAAGAACAGAAAAAAGAATGAGAAATAAAGAGCACAACATATAGAAAGAAAATGAGAAAAATGTTTTGATTTAAGGTTTATGAAAAGGAAGGTGAAGGAAAGAATGATAAGGAAAAAAATAAATAAATTGCAGATAAAGCTGAAAGCAAGGGATAGGATGATTTCAAGTGAAAATGGAAACCACATTTCTAAATATTAAATGATAATTAATCCAGAAAAAATATGATAAATTGAAGCAAAAACAAATACAGCTGCCATACTTAAAATCACCAGCAAGGAGAGTAACAGATTGAATTGCCATATCTTAAAGGTTGAAAGCAAAAGGAAAACCTCCTTCCTATACTAACAAATAATAACTCCAAACTATTGGCACGCCATTACATGCCACAACTTTCTCTAAACAAATGCATAAGCAGGTCTAAGAAGCAAAATAAGATATCATTCGAAGGGTTTTTCTACAAGGGCAGGGAAAGAGAAAGGGTTCCGTGTGTTTTAAGTTTTAAAGGCTTATACTGGAAAAATCTACAATCAATTACAGGAGGTGCTTAAGTTTTGATTTTAGCTCGAAGAGGTCTGATGCGGTGAACTGGCTTGAGGCTTTTGGGGTGTTTCACTGTAACTAATAATGGGATGAAAAGGGTTTCAAAGCGGAGATTTTGAGGATTGAAAGGGTAAAATTACATCCAATTGTGGGTCAACTCCTTGCGTATATCGAAAGAAGTTGGGATATGCTAAACTTCACACGTAGGAATCCAGGCTTCAGGCCCAAGGTCCCTCCTGCTTTGTATCTAGAGTTCGGATTTCCTCATAAAACCCCCAAAAGAAGCTTTTCAAAATTTCTTAAAATCGGTTTTCCTACCCCATCAACTCCCACCTACTCATTCAATTGTGATATAGCAGCAAAGAAGACACTTACTTCAAAGTATAAACTATACCATGACATAAAATTTACAGGCAAATTCTGTAGGACTCAGACCAAATATTAGGCATTTCAAATCGGGAAATGAAATCAATATTTTGATGGTACCAACAACTAGAACATGCAGAGAAGCATAAGATTAACAGATTGAACAGACAAACAGCATCACTGAAATCTAGCTTAAATAAACCATACCACATATATTTTGGGTAGCCGGTAAATGATCCACCAGCCCCCTGACCCCTACCCATCCCTGTCTGCCCAATCTGCGTAGTGCTCGAATAAACATGCTGCAACACTTGCGCAGCCCTATATGCCTCCAGTGTTGACTGGCTCCCAACTCCCAATCCCCCCACTTGACTCGTCGCAGTTGGCACCATACTCTGGCCGATTACTGGACTGATCATGCCACCACCAACACCTGTGCTCCCCAACAATGCGCTATACAGTGGATTAAACCCAGGATGCTGACCAAACAATGCCAGATTCTGCGCCGCTGCCAAAAACTGCCCTTGAGGCTGTTGATGCACCGGCTGCTGCTGTATCACCTGCTGCATTCCCTGCGCCACATTTTGATTAGTCTTGTTTTTCCCTTCTGTCGCGACCGAGCAACGCAATTGCTGCCCTTCAAATATCTTATGAGGCTCCTCTAATGCCTTTATGGCTCCCTCCACGGTCTTATAAACAAACAAAGCATAACCTCTTGACTTCCCAGTCTCCTTATCAAACCCAATAGGCCCATTCTCAATTTCTCCGAATTTCTCAAAGAAAGCTCTCAACTTTTCCTTATCAGTACTCATTCCTACATTACTCACAAATATCTTCCTCACCCCACCCTCCAATTCCTTCCCTTTGGCCGCCGAGGCCGCATTACCAGATCCTACAGAAGCCAATTGACAACTAGCCATCCGATCATTAACCATTCTTTTCGTTTCCTTCAACGCAGAGATCGCAGCTTTTCGCGATTTAAACAAGACAAAACCATAGCCTTTTGCTTTACCTGTTGCTTTATCAATTACAACATTGCATTCCTCGATTTCTCCGAAGGGGGCGAAGGCAGATACGAGGTCTTGGCGCGTTGTGTCCCAGGAGAAGCCGTGGACAAAAACATTCCGGTGAGTGACATCGCGGTCGGCGTGTTGATGAATTAGAGAATACAAAGAGGGGTTCTTAATGGCAGAGTTGGTAATTAAGTCGATTAATTGGTCTTTTGTGTAGGGTTCGAGAAGGGTTGAGAGATCGGCAGGGTCTGAAGGGAGGGGTTTGGTTTTTCGTATCTTGAGTTTGGGTTTCTTTAGCGGTTTCTGTTTGGTGGTGGTTTCTGGTTTTTTGGCGGTCTTGAGTTTCTTAGTTTTTTCGGTTTTTGCCATTACAGATGAGAGAGAGGGGAGATGCTGAGAGGGGAGAGAGGGTTGGGGTGTCAGTGGTCAATTAAATTTGGAGCTTTAATAAATAAGTAACTGTTGTTGTTTGGTAGATTGTGATTTTAGTCCTTTTTCTGTACGAAGTTTCAATTTAGTCATTCAATTTTAAAATCTTGTAAATTGAGACTTTAAATTTGC
>Ga0325410_1009050_pt1 | contig 10697 bp, 8 predicted proteins | sample PopdelMetagenome_16_FD_206182 | JGI IMG/M metagenome (GOLD analysis project Ga0325410, IMG submission 206182) | Populus deltoides microbial communities from Bellville, Georgia, United States - Xylem-PdIQD-R3 | ecosystem: Host-associated > Plants > Phyllosphere > Stem > Wood/Secondary xylem...
GGAAAGTTGAGAACTAAACTCTTATTTTCGACAACATGTCATCCTCAAACATATGGACAAACTAAGGTAGTGAATAAAACATTATCTCAACTTTTGCGTGCTATAATTCAAAAGAATTTAAAAAGTTGGGAAGAATGTTTACCTTTAATTGAGTTTGCTTATAATAGAACTGTGCATTCAACCACTAGTTTTTCTCCTTTAAAATTGTTTATGGTTTTAATCCACTAACTCCTATGGACTTAATTCCTTTACCTTTTGAAGAAAGGGTAAGTTTAGATGGTGAAAAGAAGGCAAAGATGGTGAGACAACTCTATGAAGGAGTTCGACTGCAAATAGGGAAAAAGAACAGACTTTACGTTTCTAAAGCAAATAAGGGACGTAAACTGGTTGTTTTCCAACCCGATGATTGGGTTTGGGTGCACATGCGTAAGGAACAATTTCCTAACCAAAGAAAATCAAAATTACAGCCTCATGGTGATGGTCTATTTCAGGTTGTAGAGAGAATCAATGACAACGCACACAAAATTGACATTCCAGGTGAGTATGGTGTTAGTGTTACCTTTAATGTTGCTGATCTTATATTGTTTGACACAGATTTTGATTCGAGGTCGAATCCTTTCGATGAGAGAGGGGATGATGTGGACCAGCCCAGAAACACCAGCAAGGACCCATTACAATTTTTAATGGTCCAATGACTCAGTCCAAGACAAAGGCATTGAAAGAGGCATTGAATGCATTGATTTTGAATGTTTCAACCAAATCAGAATTGAAAGGTCCATTAGAGTATCAAGAGGAGAACCTAGTACATCTTATCCATGTGCAAGAGGGGTCCAATACAACCTTATCTAGGCCATGAGGTGAGGACAACAAAGGAAACAAAAGAATCCTACTACAACTTGGAAACAATATGGTTGGCTACCTTTTCCTTTTGTTTCTAGGATTAAGGGGCTGCATGGAAGGCTATAAATAAGCCTTGAATCAGTTCTGTAATATTTTACTTCCTTCTCTTCTTCTCATTATAGAACATGGATTTAATATTAGGAGCTTTATTTTATTTTGTTAGCTACAGCCCAAGGTTTGTTTGGGCTTAATTAATACTTTGTTTTCAGTTAAGATCCAAGGCTTGTTTCGATTAAGTTATGGGCTTTTTAGTTTAAGGTTTTGGGTCAGTTTTGAGTGGACCTCATATAAGTCCACATAAGGGGTCCATTAGGGTTAATTTTTCAAGAACTATTTAAACTCATGTAAGCCAAAATTTCAGCAATTTTGATGATAATTACTTCTGAATTTTTCAATTTTAACGTGTGAGAGTGATCCTTGTATTCTTCAGTTTGTGAACGAACTGAATCTGACTTATCAAAGATTAACTGGTTTTGTGGTGTCATTCTACTCAATTCAATAGTGTTGGTGCCTTGGGGCAAGTTTCCATTGTGTCACACTCCTATCAGACCTATTTCAGCTTTCCAGGATCAGATCTCAATCTTGATTGTGGATTGATTAACCATGTGATCACGAGGTTCACATCAGAGTGTGTGGCATCAAATTGAAAAAAGGAATCGTGTGTATGCGACCAAAGCTAATAAGGGGCGCAAACATGTTGTGTTTCAGCCTGGCAATTGGGTTTGGGTGCATATGCATAAGGAGAGATTTACGGCCTATAGGAAATCAAAGCTACAACCACGAGGAGATGGGCCATTTCAAATCCTTGAGAGAATCAATGACAATGCTTATAAAGTTGATTTGGCAGGTGAGTATGGTGTTAGTGCTACCTTTAATGTTTCTGATTTTACTCTGTTTGATGTAGGTGATGATTCGAGGTCGAATCCTTTTGAAAAGAGATGGGATGATGAAGATCAACCTAATACCAAGCGTAATCATGCCAGCGATCCATTGAAGGTGCCAATTGGGCCAATTACAAGAGCTAGGGCAAAGAAGCTTAAAGAAGCATTAAATGAGCTTGTTCAGAACTTATGGAGCAAAATGGACCTAGAAGGGCTTGAGACATTTAAGGAGCATGAAGGATAACCTATATTTCATCTAATTCAGGTCCAAGAAGAGCTCAATTCATGTGGAACAAGGAGCTGATGCATCCGACCCCATACCAGCCTTGTTAGGCTTGTTTTTTTCCTAATGCTACAAGGATAGAAAGTCAGCAATTTATTCTCCTAATTAAGTAAGGAAGTTGGCCAGATCTTGTTCCTAAAGAGGGAAGGATTATTTAATGTTTTTCCTAACCTAGAAAGGAAAGTAATTAAATTAGCAATAAAAGAAAAATTTGTTTTCTTATTTGTCCAAGTTAAATAAGGAAATCCAAGTTAATCATGGATATCAAAGGGGGCAGTAACACAAATTTTTCTAATCAGATTTCTCCTAGTTTATTTGGGACTTCATAAGGGTGACAAATCTGATTTTAACATATTTAGGATGATAGTTTTTGGATTTTTATTATTTTCTTCTTAGTCTTTGGGTCAATTGTAAGTGGGCTTCATATAAGTCCACCTAATGGGGGTCCATTAGGGTTTCTTTAAGTCTAGAGTCAGTATAAATAAAGGCATAACCAAACATGTAAGGTTACATAATTTTTAGATTAATAAGATTTCTTGTTTGCCTCACTTTGTGTGTGTGTGTTGGTGGGATAATCTCCGTTCCTTGGTTCTCTAAAGAACTGAAAATGACTTATCGAACAGCAACTGGTTTTATGGCGTCATGCTTATACCTCTAGTTCTCGAATCAATATTCATTAGGTGGAGATTTTTCATTTTCAATAGTGCTGGTGCTTAGGTACAAGTTATCTTTGTGTCACACTCCTATCAAACCTGATTTACTTGGCTTTCCGGAAACTTTTCTTGTTGTTCTCTCAGCTATTCCTCGTTGTTAATCTTCTTTCTTTTATTTAGTTCAGCGACTTATGAAGTTTCGATTTTGAATTTGAGATTCATAAGGATAATCACTAATGATATATTTCTCCACCTAGGGTATTTTTCACTAGTGACCGGATCTATCAAACCATCTGATTCCTTCTTGATCAATACCAGAAGCTTCCAGTCTTGTTTGATGCTTTCAATGACTTCTAAAGTGGACTAGTCTTGTTCAATGCTAGAATTGTGATAATTTGACCGTCTTTGGCACATGTTGTATGCCTTTAAGCTGTCTAACAACAAAAATAGGTGCATAGCTGACATATCTGGTTATCCCAATCAATGGCACCCTACAACTCATTAGACAATTTGTTGCTCTCATCCACAGAGCTTTCCACTTAACTTCTCCTTGCGAAATTCCATGCAGTTTTGTTTTCCACTTCTCTTCACTTAGATCGTTCCATTCTTTCTCTTTAACTATCTCCAATGGTTTTTGACTAAAGTACTATAAATTATTAAATATTGGCTTCTTGATTTCTATATGGCTAATTAACTATATGTATAGTAGTTGTTCACAACATCTTATTAACCCTTTGCCAATTTTCCTATAATGATTGAGTGTCAGGATAGTTTCTACTAGTATTGCCACGGTGGGATTTATTTGTTTTCATTTTCAACAAAAGCTGCAGTCGCCTCTAAACTGATTATTCCCATCAGGTTCGAAAATAACACTAATCCAAAGATTCCCAAAGTGAGTATTATGCTTTTTTATTCAGCAAATATAGAGTCATTTTTTCTTCTTTCAAATATTTCTTCTGTTATTTTCCACTTCAATCCATCAATACTTTTTTTTCTTTCGAATACTTCTTCTACCAGTCCAAAGTCCTGCAATGTGAGATGCTTAGGGTTAAGTATGCCTTAATGCAACAATGTTTATCTAGGGGACATATGACATGACCAAAAGATTGATGTCTTCTCCGAAGTGTAGGAATGTCGAAGTAATAAATAACCTAGCAAGACCAGGGTCGAACCACAGGGAGGTTAACTATATAAATTATAGTTAACAACAACAACAACAATTATAAGTTAAAGAGAGCTTTGAGATGTGATATTGATTTAAGGATTAAACAAGGATAAAATAATTGTCAAGGTTAGAGGATCCACTAATGGTATTTCAAACAAGTATAGTATAAACTCCTTTTATTACTCAACTGGAAACCACACACAAAGGAGGTTCCAATCGGATTATAAATTGTTAACATGATTACATTAGTTATCTTATTCGAAAATACTAATACTTGTAAATGTTGTCAGGCATTCATCATTATAACTTATGTTAACAACAAATCAAGTTCCTTGATAGCACAGGTGTCGGTTATACCATACAGTTGGGCTATTAAAGTGCCAAGTATTTGTTGTATTAAGGGTTATACAGCATAAATCTAGATTAACCATTTAACAAGCAAAGTATTAAAAGTGAACAAGATAACAAATATAAAACATGTTAGTATCCAACATTAAGATCCATGTTGAGTTTATATTATACTTATTCTTACACCATTAGTGTAACCTTTTCACTTTGACATGATAAACTTAGCTAAACATGATGAAAGAGAGAAACATAAAAGCATAAGCAAGGGATTAATATAAGCAAAACTTAAGCATTACAAAATATAAAGAGAGAGCAAGAGCATGATCTTGATCTGAAAACCAAGATGCCTAAATACATGGCAAATGCCTCCTTTTATAGACCAAAATTCGAAACTATTGATTTGTTGACTAATTGTTGAGTGGATGGCCATATCTTGACTTGGTGACAATCCTTATCTTCTTGTTTGCCAAAAATGTCATTGATAACATCATAATTTGAACAGACTTAAATCATGAAAGTTCTAGGAAATTATCTCAGCTTTCCAAGATAAAAATTTGAGGTCATTTGGACTTCTAGAACTCAAGATATGGGCTGAACATTGAACAAAATAATATGTTATTAATAAAATCAAAAGACACAAATTTTTACAAACTAAGACTCGAATCGTAGTTGTGATTTTGGCTCACATCTTCCCTTGGTTTTACGTCCAAGAACGGCTTAAACGTCCTCTATGGGTCGGGGATAGGCTTCCCATCCAATTTTCTTAAAAACTGGCAAACAGGGTCTTTTTTTATCAGATTCCCAAGACTAAGTTGATCATGTTCTTTATGAAAATGGGGCCATAAATCATGAATTGCACGATGCACATCTCCACTAAGATGCGTCTCAAGAGTCAATAGAAGATTATCTAAAGACCCCTTACTCAGGCCATCCTTAATGAATTGTATTTTATCTTCACGGTTTATAGATATCATTCCTAAAGAACGACATTGTGCATTACAAGTCCATCTGGCACGTCGATGACAGACTTTTAGTCATTTTGCACGACGTTTCTTTGCAAAAGTGCTTTTACCTGTTCCAGGCATGTATGAAATGAAAGAATATGACTCACCTGATAATTGAACCTCTGCTTTAATTAGCCAATGAATATCTTCAGGAATTTCATGATTCATTAACAACCTCAATCTTGCACACCTAGCACGGTAAATTTTTGTAATCGCATTCTGAGGCAAAGCGGGAAAATAATTTTTCAATTTTTCAAGAGCGGTGTCCATTTTTTAGATGAGAAGTGGAAAAAAGAATGCAAAGAGAAGGAACAAGAAATTGAACAAATATATACACAGATATCAGTTATCATGGAAAACTTAAAGAACCGATTTAAGAGTCACGGAGTACCGTTATCCACCATTTGACCGGGATGAGGGAGACCAGCAAAACAAGAGTCACACCAAAAAGAAACACTAAACCAATGTGAGAAAAACAAAATAATCAACCTTTATCTACAGGATAATTCAAACTAATGGATTCATTTTAACTAGGAAAATTATCAAAGTAAGCTTTCAAACGATGTCCATTTACCCTAAAAACATTGTCATTCTTTGGATTCTTAATATCAAAGGCCTTATAAGGACACATATGTTTCACAATAAATGGACCGCTCCATCTTAATCTTAGCTTTCCAGGAAATAAATGGAGTTGAGAATTATAAAGCAAAACTTTTTGACCAGTATCAACTTTTTGACAATTTTCACAAGTTTTACAGAATGCATGTGTGCCCTTGAACATGGTGGGCAAATAAAATCTATTTTATAAGATTTTCGCAGCTGTCTTTTTTAACAAGAAATGACTCCCACATGCTTCAAAATGACAAAGTTTAATGACACTACTTACCTCATTGTCCGCAATGCATCTTTGAAATATTTGATCAGGACAATATTTGAATAAGTAGGGGTCATCCCAATAAAAATTTTGCACGTCGCTCAAAAACTTACTTTTGTCTTGAGTACACCAATGAGTTGGCAAATCTCCTGTAGTAAGAAAATTGATATTTTTAGCAAACCAAGGCATTAAACTAAGAGAAAGTAAGGATTCATCAGGAAAGTAATCATCGATTGGTGTGATGTCGAATGTCGAATCTATTGTCACTCTTGACAAAAGATCCGTATCAAAATTTTCAGTGCCTTTTTCATTCGTGATTTCTTCTAGAGAATAAATTATTTGCAAATCTTCAGATTCATCCAACTCAATTTTACTCAAAGTAGATTTAAGTTGATCATAAACTAATTCTTCAATAAAATCTACTTCTTGTAAATCATTATCATCTCCAGGTTGCTTGCAAGTGTTGAAAATATCCATCTCCAATGTTGTGTTTCCAAAAGATAGCTTCATCAGTCCATTCCTACAATTAATCAATGCATTAGAAGTTGCAAGAAACGGACATCCTAAAATAATAGGAAATGAATTACATGCTTCAAGAGGTTGTGTGTCCAAGATAATAAAATCCATAGGATAAATGAATTTATCGACTTGTACTAACACATCTTCAATTATTCCTCTAGGCACTTTTACAGATCTATCAGCAAATAAAAGAGTTATAGAAGTTGGATTTAACTCACCTAGATTGAGACTTTGAAAAACTGAATATGGAAGTAAATTCACACTAGCCCCAAGATTAAGTAAAGCTCTTTCAATTTTATGTTCTTCAATAAAGCATGAAATTATAGGACAACCAAGGTCTATATATTTCAAAGCATTATTGTTCTGAAGAATATCACTTACTTGTTCGGTTAAAAAGGTTTTCTTTTTCACATTCAGTTTTCTCTTCACAGTGCACATATCTTTCAAAAATTTAGAATAAAAAGGTACCTGTTTAATAGCATCCAGCAAAGGTATATTGATCCTTACCTGTTTGAAAGTTTCAAAGATTTCAGAGTTGTGATTGACTTTCCTTTGTTTGGTCATGGCATGTGAAAATGGAAGTGTTGGTGGGGAATCAGTCTGTTCTTTGCAATATTCAGATTGAACCCCTTCCTTACCCTCAAAGATTGACTCATTATCTTTCTCACAAGGTTCAAGAATGAGTTTTTCAATAACCTTACCATTGTGAAGAGTGATGACTGATTTGGCTTGATCCATGTGTTGGCTTCCAGAACTACTTGCATTTGCACTGTATTGCCCCTTTGGATTTTGCTGTGGTTGAGATGGAAACTTACCTTTCTCTTGAAAATTGAGAGCAGATGTCAATTTTGCAAGAGTATCTTTAAAATCTGTCATGCTTTGAGCAAGTTGAGTGTTCATTGTCTCATTCTTTTCAATGAATGCATGCAATGTTTCCTCAAGATTTCTTCTATGAGGTGGAGCATAAGGAGGTGCATATCCATGAGAATTTTGGAAATTATAGTGTGCTTGAAACGGTGGCTGTGAAGTTTGTGCATTATTATTATCACTCTTCCAATTGCAATTTGGGTGATTTCTCCAACTAGGGTTGTATGTTTGCGAGTATGGGTTATGATTGAGCCTTTGGAAACTGTTTACAACATTGGCTTGTTCATGGAGACATTCCTTAAAAGAAGGCAAAGTTGGACAATCATTGGTTGAATGTTCATTGGTTTCACAGATTTGACACACAAAATTTTGAAGAGATTTTAGTTGACCACTCTTTTTTAATTCTAGTGCCTCGACTTTTTTAGCTAAAGATGCAAACTTGGCTTGGAGGTCATGATCTTACCTAAGGTTGTACATACCTCCACTAGATGTATGAGGTTGGGTTTTACTTGGTGCCTCATAAGTTCCTGTAGTGTCCCAATTTTGCGCATTTTCAGCTAGCAAGTCTAGGTACTCCATTGCTTTATTAGGGTTTTTATCCTTAAAAGTTCCATTGCACATCAATTCAATCATTTGCTAATCTCTAGGAGTTAACCCTTTATAAAAATATGAAACCAATCTCCATGTTTCAAAACTATGATAAGGGCAAGTATTAAGAAAGTCTCGATATCTATCCCAACATTGGTAAAATGTTTATCCTGGTTTTTGAGTGAAAGTGATGATTTGTCTTTTGAAAGAGTTTGTTCTGTGAGATGGAAAAAACTTCTTTAAAAATTGTTGTTGCATTTCATCCCAAGCACGAATAGATCCTGGTCTCAAATTTTGTAGCCATGTTTTAACTTTATCTTTTAATGAAAAAGGAAAAAGCTTTAATCTAATGGTGTTCATGCTACAATTTGAGTCATTATAGGTGTTGCAGACCTCCTCAAATTCCCTTAAATGCAAGTATGGATTTTCTAAATCTAAGCCATGAAAAGAAGGTAAAAGTTGAATAATGTCTGGCTTAAAATTAAAATGAGATGCATCAGGAGGAAAACCTATGCATTAGGGTGCACTTGTTCTTGTGGGATTCATGTGGTCTCTAAGTGTTCTCACTCAGTTATTCTCATCATGAAGCGACTGATTATCTTCTTCGGCTATATTTTCTGAAAATGATGAGGATACCCTACAAAGTCTACCACTAAATGTACGTGACCAAGCTCTCATGCACGTGTAGGAAGAGAATAAAAGGAAGAAAAGAAAACGAAGCAAAACAAAACAAAAAAAACAAAAGTTAGATAAAATGAAAAGTGAAAAAAAAATAAAATAAATACTATAATTTGTACAAGAATTTACCTCCCCGACAACGGCGCCAAAAACTTGACACGACCAAAAGATTGATGTCTTCTCCCAAGTGTAGGAGTGTCGAAGTAATAAATAACCCGGCAAGACCGGGGTTGAACCACATGGAGGTTAACTATATAAATTATAGTTAACAACAACAACAACAACAACAACAACAACAAGAAGTTAAAGAGAGCTTTGAGATGTGATATTGATTTAAGGATTAAACAAGGATAAAATAATTGTCAAGGTTAGAGGATCCACTAATGGTATTTCAAACTTGTATAGTATAAACTCTTTTTATTACTCAACTGGAAACCACACACAAAGGAGGTTCCAATCAGATTATAAATTGTTGACATGATTACATTAGTTATCTTATTCGAATAATACTAATACTTGTAAATGTTGTCAGGCATTCATCATTATAACTTATGTTAACAAAAAATCAAGTTCCTTTCATAGCACAGGTATCGGTTATACCATACAATTGGGCTATGAAAGTGCCAAGTATTTGTTGTACCAAGGGTTATACAACATAAATCTAGATTAACCATTTAACAAGCAAAGTATTAAAAGTGAACAAGATAACAAATATAAAACATGTTAGTATCCAACATTAAGGTCCATGTTGAGTTTATATTATACTTAATCTTACACCATTAGTGTAACCTTTTCACCTTGACATGATAAACTTAGCTAAACATGATGAAAGAGAGAAACATAAAAGTATAAGCAAGGGATTAATATAAGCAAAACTTAAGCATTACAAAATATAAAGAGAAAGCAAGAGCATGATCTTGATCTGAAAACCAAGATGCCTAAATACATGGCAAATGCCTCCTTTTATAGACCAAAATTCGAAACTATTGATTTGTTGACTAATTGTTGAGTGGATGGCCACATCTTGACTTGGTGACAATCCTTATCTTCTTGTCTGCCAAAAATGTCATTGATAACATCATAATTTGATAAAAATGCACTTTTAAGTACTAATCACACCCCTCAACCAGCTTATTACTAGTCCTTAGTAATCAAAGCGTTAAAATAGAAAAACAATTTGCAAATTCCACAAAGCAAGGCATTCATCATTCAACTTTCATTAATCTATCCAAATAAACAAACTCTCATTAAATTAATATATCTGCTCAATACCTCTTAAACAAAATATTAATAAACCTTCCTTTTTATGTGCTCAATGTATGAAAACATAGATGATGAGGCTTTTATTAAAAGAAAACAATATTCTGTTTTAATGTTTAAGGTTAACTTAGATTGAGATTATTATCTTTTTTTTTCCTCTTTTTTTTTCAATATACATATATTTAAAACACAATGCATCTTTAACCCATGTAACGAGCTTTCAGCTAATGACTCCCAGACCAATTGGTCTTAGGGCATTAGGTGTTGAGACACCCCTACGAGCTTAATAAATCGGGTTGCAGATACTGATACGTAGATAGTGCAATGTTTGATTCCCTTAAGCTTTTCTCCTTAATCCATGTAACAAGCTTTAGGCCAATAGCTCTCAAGTCAGTTGACTTTAGGGTATTAGGTGTTAAAACACCCCTTCGGGCTTAATTACTTAGGTTAAGGAGGCTACAAAACCAAACTTATCTACGTTTTTACTATCATCAATATTATCAATTTGTTTTTTTTTTGTTTTTTGCAAATTATATATTATCCCTTTCCTTTAGTTGTTACCTTTAACAAAAGAACATAAATAATGTAATAATCCAATATGCAACCCACAATCATATGTTAAAGTGTGTGTGTGAAGATGAAGGTTTAAGAATACTTGTTAAATGAGTATATGAGTA
>Ga0325410_1009052_pt1 | contig 10696 bp, 4 predicted proteins | sample PopdelMetagenome_16_FD_206182 | JGI IMG/M metagenome (GOLD analysis project Ga0325410, IMG submission 206182) | Populus deltoides microbial communities from Bellville, Georgia, United States - Xylem-PdIQD-R3 | ecosystem: Host-associated > Plants > Phyllosphere > Stem > Wood/Secondary xylem...
TTTAACCAAAACTGAAGTATGAGATCCCTTCTGGCGACCTCCTTTAACCAAAACTGAACTATGAGATCCCTTCTGGTGACCTCCATTAAGCAAAACCAAACAACTATATTTGTAGCTCGGTCAACCTGGAATCCCATCTGGCGATTCCCTTTAACCAAAGCAGAAATATGAGATCCCTTCTGGCGACCTCTTTTAACCAAAGCTGATATCGGTATTATGGTTGGGTTAACCTGAGATCCCTTCTGGTGATCTCCTTTAACCAAAACCAAAAAATCTATTTTTGTAGCTCGGTCAACCTGAATCCCATCTGGCGATTTCCTTTAACCAAAGCTGATATCGATGTCGTTCTTCCTGATGGCATGGTTTGAACCTTTCATTTTCTTTTGAAGATTTCCTAATAGGTTCTTCTCACTTTATTGTTGTTCCAAAATCGAAACCGTGATTCTTTGCTATCATCAACTTAATGATTCTTTCTTCATCCACAATCTTGTTGGAGTACATTAAGGATTCCTCCTGGCGATTCAAAAACATTCATGCAATGATTTATGATTAGATGCCATGCATGCATTCTTACCTGGTTTTGAAACATAGGTCCCATCATCTTCTTCTATTTCATGAAACTCTCTCTTGACATGAGCTTGCTTTTGAAGTCGTATGCTGGATTCATTTTTCGTGCTACCTCCTTTTACCTATCATATCCTTGAGAAGAAGTCTTCGACTTTTCACAGGTAGCTCTTTTTTTTTTAATGTATGACTTGTCATTCCTTTACATGTTTTAGAATGTTTTTTATGTACAAAAAATATTGGAAGTTTTAAAAATATGTTTTCGCATGGATTTCTTAAACACCAAAAAAATTGTTTTCTTGCATTTTTGGATTTTACAACATGTTTGTAAAACTCCAAAGGGTATTGGCCAATATTCCAAAAAATATAAAAATCTTATTTTTGGGGGGAATTCATCTATTATTCACCGCTAATGTTTGGATAAAGAAATCCTTAAAGGACGAATATCCAAAATATTATTGGGAGTAATAAATCCGCACATATCCTTGAAAGAAGCCTTGATTATAATCGAGGATATTTCAATTTTTTACTCCACGGTTTATGAGCCGTGAGAGTATAAAACACTAAGACAAAAAAAAATAGGCTTTTTAAAGCACCCTAGATTTCTAAATTTTTGTCCCTCCTCCTTGCGATTTACGAGTCGCAAACTCTTGAAATACCAAGGGAAAAATGAGCTTGTAAAGCACATGGAATCTCCTTGGATTTCTATCTTAATAAATTTAGTTAGAATCAAACTTAGAAAAACTTATGGAATTAGAAAACACCAACACCATAGCAATTATAAGACAAACCAAACACCAAGCAGCTTACCTTAGATAGGGCGTACTAGGGGTGCTAATACCTTCCCTTTACGCAACCAGTCCCTTGTCTTAGAATCTCTGAAAGACTAGTTAGGGTTCCTAGTGACCATAATACTAGGTGGCGACTCCCTTATTCACAAAGAAAATAAAGACCCCGAAACCAATCGAGGGTTTGCCGCGACGCCGCGCTCCACCGTGAGGGTGCGACAACACTGTTCCGGCTTGCAGAAGGATTTCAGAGTTTTAGGGGCTATTTTTGTAAATTTTAATTGATTAATGTAATTTTTGTTTAGTTGTTTTGAATTTGTATTTTGAAGTGTTGATGAAAAAAAAAAACAAAGAAAAAAAGAAAAGAAAAGAAATAGAAAATAATAATAAAAAAAGGAGATGTGTGTGTGTGTTTGTGTATTTTTTTATGTATGTTATTGAATAAAAAGAAAAAAAATGAATTTAATATTTTAATTTATATGCACATATCTAAAGGACAGATAAAAATCATGTTGTATTTTCCATGGAAATGTAAGAACATGTATCTACATATATTCTGGGAATTAATAACTGATTTATCAAAGCCTTAGAATTGGGCTAAAATTTTATTTTCACATTAAGTCCACAAGGCTTGAAAGTGAATGTGTGGTGGGTATTTTGTTTATGAATGTTTTTTTTAATGATAAAATTGCAAGAATAAAGAAGAATTTAATATTCTGATTTGCTCACGGATAAAGAATTATGAACTTACATGTAAGTTGTATTTTTAAAATTCGATGAATGAACAGAATTTTTAAAACTTCTTTAACACATCAAATCCACGAAGCAGCTTACCTTAGGTAGGGTGCTTTAGGGCTGCTAATACCTTCCCTAACCACAACCAGTCTCTTACTTGTGAATCTCTGACAAGACCAGCACCCGAGTATCCTAGTAGCTCTCAATTAAATACTAGGTGGCGACTCCAACGAACAAATCAAATATCAACGAGAAACAAAAAATCGCCAGCCGATGCCGCGCGGATTTTGACGTGCGACAATATGTGTTGGTATGCACATGGAAAACCATTTGTTCCTCACGAGACCATGATCGAAGGGATAGTTTGGTCAACTTCTAGTGCTAGCAACGTGCTTGGAGTTGTAAATGACAACAATAATTCTTATAAAACTATGGTTATGGATGCGATGAGAATGAATTAGGGTCATACCAGTCAATATCTAATCATAAATGAAAAACCTCTTTTCCTTTTTCTTCTGGCTTGGCCGCTCCTCCTGATCATCTTCATCAACCAGGGAACCCATCCCCTAGTCCAGCCAGACTCTCTTCCCCGCACAAGCCTCCATTTTCCCCTCTCAGCCGTTCTTCCCTCAGCCACCTGAACGCCCCCACTTCCACAGATTTCCCCCTTTCCCTCAGCCGGTTCTCTCTCAACAGCCCCTCACCCTCCTCTCTCCGCCTGTCCTCATTGGAGATCCAGCCTTCTCCCAGCCTCACCTTGCAGCAGCGTCTCCTCCACCGCAGCTTCACCGGCCACAGACCCAAGGTCTTCACCATCAGCCGCAGCGCCGCCTTCTTCCTCCAGTAGTAGCCCAAGCACAGCGACGTCCACGGCCCCATATCTGTTCGCCTCTCATCCTTTTACACCATCATCGACCAGTTTGCCCGACCGAGCCGCACCCTCCAGCAGCGGCGACATATCACTCCGGCCCCCAGCAGCGCCACCCCCTCTCGGCCGTCACACCTTCTCGCTGCCAGATCTGCCACCATGGAGTAACCCTCATTCACAGCAGATCACAACCGCCAAAGCAAGGGTCTCCTTTACAGCAGAACCATCTATGGAGAAGAAGAAAAAAAAACACATCCGTGAACAAGAAAGAAATTTAAAATCAACTGCTGCGTTGTGTGTGTGTTTTCTTCTGTTGTAGGTGACGGTGGGTGTCACCGCCAACAGGGAAGGGAAGAAGTTGTGACTGACCCCTGCTTTTCCGGCATTTCTCGCAGCGGCGCGTGGAGGAGATGCGACGCCACTGTTCCTGCAGTTCCAGAAGCCTTCCTATGCAATTCCTGGATTTTTTAGAGACTATTTTGTAAATTTAAAATTATGTAATGTAATTTTTGTTTAGTTGTTTTGAATTTGTATTTTGAAGTATGGATGTAAAAATAATAATAATAAAAAGGAAAAAAGGAAAAATATAGTGAAAGTGTATGTGTGTGATTGCATTTTGTTTATGAATGTTTTTTTTTATGATGAAATTGCAAAGAATAAAGAAGAATTTAATATTTTGATTTGCTCATGGTTAAAGATTATGAACTTACACGTAAGTGGTATTTCTAATAATCGTTGAAAGAACAAAATTTTTAAAACTTCTTTAACACATTAAAGCCACGAAGCAGCTTACCTCAGGTAAGGTGCGTTAGGGATGCTAATACCTTCCTTAACCACAACCAGTCCCGTACCCGTGAATCTCTGACAAGACCAGTACACCTGGGTTTCCTAGTAGCCCTCAATCAATTACTAGGTGGCGACTCCCAAGACCCCGAATCAAGCAAACGACAAACAAAAATCGCCAATGACGCCGCGTGGGTGATGTGCGACAGAATGGCGACTCCACTGGGGAAGGTATTGTTTTCGACATTATTGGACTAAGCTTTGTGTTTTTTATGTGTTTAAGTTTTTTGCGTTTTGTCTTATTTATTTTTTATCCATGCACTATATAGAATTGTCTCATGCATCACATATTGTAATTTTTTAAAGCACACACAAGCTTCAGGTTAGGAGGGGGACTAGCAGCTTACCTTATGACTTTTAGTCAAGGTTTAAAGATTAGAACCTACCTTTAGGATGTATGCTTCGTACACATTGTCTTGCATCCGAGCAAGCCCTTCTTGAAGCATCTTGAACTCAAGACTTGTGGGTGACACAATGACCGTCGCTCAGAAAATTTTCGTTGTAGAGTTTGTGTAAGAATCAAGATTCTTGTTTTATTATACAAGAGTTGCGATCATATGTCACCCCTCGAAGGGCAAGTTCATCATATAGATTACAAAAAAAACATGATGGAAATGAAGAAAGGGGTCAGAGAGAGGCTCAGTGTCAAAATGAAGTTGAGAGAATCAAAGGTGAAGTAGCTAGACTCAGATCTGCTTGAACAAGTGTTGAGCATTAAATGGAAAGGGAATGTCTGCACAGTCTTTTATGGGAACATTGTTTGTACACTTCCAATTGAAGCTGCACCTCTTCTTTTCAGCCATTAACAACAGTAGCAATGCCTTCAGTCATCAACTAAGGACAACCCTTGTTCTTGTTCAGTTGCACTGTTAATTTTTCATCACCTCCACATCTTCTAAATGACACCAAATAACTGCTAGCTTTTGTGCATGGTGCATTAGTCTTCTTTGAAGTTACGCCTATTTCGAGCTCAATTCCAGTTCAACAGCACAAGATGTTGGTTTGATAAAAAAAATAAAAAAACATGATTAGACATTGAACTATAACATGGCAGAGCTCTCTCTGTAGAGATTTGTTTGTGGATCTGCCAGGGGGGAATGCAAGAGGGGATGTAGTAATTTCATATGCTTTGAAACTTTCTACCACCAGTGGCACCAACAAAAAATTGTATTTGGTAGAAGAGTCAGACTTGGTCTGAAAAACATGAGCAGACATCAAACTTCAATGTGGCAGAGCTCTCTCGACAGGAATCTGTTTGTGAATCTGCAAGTGGGAAATCCAAGAAGGGATGTGGTAGTTTCAGATCGTCTACAATTTTCTCCTACCAGTGTCAGCATTGAAATACAGAAGTAGGGAGAAAAGTCAAACCTGAACTAAACAACATGAAGAAGACTAAACTTTAACAGAATAGAACTCCCTCTACAGGTGTCTGTTTGTTGCACTGTCTGTGAGCAATCAAAGATAAGGCAAAAGAATTTTAGATTCATCAGGTTCTCTTCCAGTTTTGCCAATGTGTGATTCCACATGTTGGTAATGGCGATGCTACAAGTTTTTGTGCACTGCCAAGATTACCTAGCTATTGAAAGGTTTTCAATAATCCTAAAACAACAACATTGGAAAATTGACATGAAGTTATGTGGATTGCCAAAAAATTGAACAAGCTATCAAGATGGTAAAGATTGAAGGTTCTGCCAAGGATTCCAGAACAATGATGAGAGATGAATCAAAAGAAGACTCTGACGGTGGGAAACATTAATTATGTGTTCTAGCCAAGTCTCGTTGTATCATCGACTACTCCAATGTCTTTGCCAAAGATAGACATTCATTTGCCATGTGGTATAATCCAGACAAGAGATGTGATATGATGTGATGGTGGGGTCCTCAACCATTTCAATGGAATAGTTGCAAGAATTTCAATTGAACAGTTGCCAAGTAAGTTTATTTACCAGCATCTACCAGATTCAAGACTTCTTCCTGACTCCGACAAATCCCATGCAACTACCGTTTTCTAAGTGGTATAATCCAGACAAGAGATGTGATGTCATGGTGGGGTCTTCAGCCATTTCGATCGAACAGTTGCAAGAATTTCAAGAAGCGATTCTAGAAGTTGGTGAGCAAGAGACGAGTAGATTTTGTGAAGGAGGGTGCCATTGGCTATATTGTCCCCGGAACATCTTCAGAATGATATGTGATCAAAAATACTTGGCAAAACATATCATTATGGAATTTTGCATTTTTGTTTTGGGATCACATCTTATCCTTCAACGAAACATGTCTTGTTTTTGTCTCTTTGTTGTTTTGAAATCAACAGATGTTTAGCATTTTATTCGGACAAAATATTTTGATCAAACTCCAACAAGCGATAAAGGTTAATCAATCCTGAAGATTAAAAGTGTTTTGATTACAGAAATGACTCAATGATTGTTGAAATGACATGATAAAAAAAACAAGAGGTGACCGAACAAATTTTGAGCTCACACACAAAATTAAACCATACATCATATAGCTAAGTTTTAGCAGTATGCATAATGACATGTAGTCGATTGGTAGTTATGGACTCGTGAATCATGATTCTTACAAGTCCCAATCATTACACTGGATGAGGTCAAAATTTATCGGTTTTAACTGATCTTGCTTGAAATGAGAAAAGGCCATTTTTGTCCGTTATAGTCCCATTTTGAGTTGGATAGAATATTCTTTTCATAAAAATCCTAACTAGGATCACACCCCACACTAGGGGCAGATGAGAGATATTTAAGAGACATTGATATAATTAATGGATAAAGGGGAAGGCTTAGAACAAAAGTCCAATGATTGAGAGAGGGCTAAAAGAAAACACATAGACTAGGGGCATATAAGAAAATTTTGAGGAAGATTATGAGAAAGCAAAAGAAAAAAAAGATTGAAAAAAAAAGAAGTTGAAATTGCCTTCACTTAAAGACAAGTCAAAGATAAAGGAAGAAGAAAGCCTATCAAGTCTTTGAAGAGCAAAAAAAATGTCAATCAAGGAAAGGCACAATAAAAGTCAATACCAGAAAAAAGACGAAGCTATAAACGTGACTTTTGGTATCTATTATAAAGCCTCTGATGTTATTAAATGATTGACGTTGGTTATTCATCAAGGAAAAGTGGATTTGCATTATGACTTATGTTAAAAAAAGTCTGATATTTGAGGTTAACAAGGTTTTATGTCATTCCTCTGCAACAACAACGAGAGAAAGAGAGTTGATGGATAATTGATGTTGATCCTAGATCTTTAAAACCCTCAAACACCTTTTGAGCCTGTGAAATTCCTTTCTTTCATAGCCATGAACCATAGCCCGCATTACGTGCTTTTAAAAGCCTTTTTTGATCAATTAAACAATCTGAACCGATAAATGGCGTTCTCAAAACTTGAAGAGCTTTTCCATAAGGATCGTGACTTCATGAATTAAGCTATTGGTTATTATGCATGCTGATAAAATAAGTGCTAAGAAGAAAAACAACCTTTTGTTGATAAAACCTGAGTTTTGACTTGAGCATCTTGTTTTTTGAAATTCACAAAAAGGTCACCTCATCATATACCCTCAAAAGATGTACCCAAAATCAGAGTCTAAAATGGTTACAAAGAACCATGAAAAAAAAGAAGAAAAAAAGTCATTTTAGTCTTACAATGGGTCAATTTCTGTTTTCAAAATACATGACAATCAAAGGATGTATATTTTGAATAACGTATGTTGGTCTTTGATCATAAAGCTTGATTTTCAAAAGGTCTTTCCAAAAAACGACATCTCTAATTTCATTTCAACAAACTAGACTGTGAATAGACATGATCTTTGAAATATGAGAGTGGATTCCAAAACAAGGAAGATTATCGAACACAGAAGAACATCGATTGAGTCTGCGAAATCCTTCATAGAAATGACATTGAAGTCCTCGACACTTCTTGAAAAGTTGAGCAGTTGTGGGCAATACAATGGACCCTAAGAAGGAAAAGCAAGCAGTATTCAGATCAGCTATGAGGCAATGAAAGATGAATCAGTGAATTGAAGACAATGGTGTTCAAAGAAAGATAATCAATGAACGAGCACATTCAGATCATATTGGGGGCAATGTTGTTCAAAGATAGTCCATGATCTAGTGAACCCCGACAACAATCGAGAAAACAAAGATGTACTTGAAGGACATCTTTATATCATCATCTTTTGAAATATGGCTATCGACCAATGTGGGCATACAACTGCATTTGAATGAATATCAAAAAGATGTGCACACCACCAAGACTGACGGTGGACCAAAGATGGACCTGAAGGACATTTTTATATCGTCATCTTTTGAAACATGGCTATTGACCGATGTAAGCATACAGTTGCATTTGAATGAATATTGAAAAGATGTGCACACCACCAAGACTGATGGTGGATCAAAGATGTACCTGAATGACACTTTCATATCATCATTTTTTGAAACATGGCTAGTGATTGATGAGGATACACGAATGAATGTAATTGAATGGCGAAAAGATGCACACCATCAAGACTAATTGTGGAACAATGCTGTACTTGAAGGATAATTTCATATTATCATCATTTGAAACATGGTTATTGACAGATGTTATCACACGACTGCATTGAATGAATGTTGGAAAGGCACCCACCCCGAAGACTAACTATGGGACAATTTGTTTTGAAGCCAAATGCGCACTTCACCGCACGAATAGGGGTGATAAAAGCAACATCATTGATGAGGTCGAGACATTTCTTTTCACAATCTGATTAGAAAAGCTAAAGGGAACTATTGAGAATAACACTAAGCATACAAGCATGAGCCTTTGTACTGCAAGCTATGAGATGCATGTCTGGATGATTGGATAGTTTCCAAGAAGACTGATGATAACATATTCTTGAAGAGTATTGTTTCAACTAGGGGCAAGTCCATAACTGATTGGCAATCTAAAATGAGGTTAAACACTAGAAAATCTCTTGACGGGTGGTGGCAAAACATGCACAACCAATCAAAGGACAATTCTTGAGAGAATCTAGGAGATGAATGATTTGTTCCACTCCTTCAGGATGAATCGAGTAACACCACACTTGGAAGCACGGTCAAGCTTGAGAACAACCGAGAGCAGTAATCGTCCTGAAAGAATAAAGAAAGCTTTGAATAATAAACAAAGGCACCCTATGATGATGGAACATCGAAGAGGGGGGACCTATATTTCAAATCAGGTAAGGATGCATGCATGTCATCTAACGTCAAAATATTGCATATATTTTTTATTTGTTGCAGGAAAAATCCTCAATGTAGTCCAGCAAGATTGGGAAAAAAAAAAAGAAAGAATCATTGAGTTGATGAACAACAAAGAATCATGGTTTTGAACCTGGAACGGGAGGAAGATGAGATAAACCGTAACATTAGGGAAATCTCAAAGAAATAAGAAGATCAATGAAAAAGAGTCTTCAATTCAAACCCTATCATCTTGAAGAAGGAACATATTTTTTGGTTAAAGGAGATTGCTAGAAGGAATCTCAGGTTAACCACAACATAAAGATTTTAGCTTTGGTTGAAGGGAGTCACCAGATGGGATTTCTACACACAGACTATGGTTCTGGTTAAAGCGGATCGGTGAAGGGATCTCAGTTTATCCTAACCACACCGGATTTTTGGTTCTGGTTAAAGGGGATTGGTGAAAGGAATTTCAGTTTATCCTAACCTCACAGGATTATGGTTCTGGTTAAAGGGGATCGGCGAAGGGATCTTAGTTTATCCTAACCACACAGGATTTTGGTTTTGGTTAAAGGGGATTGGCAAAAGGAATCTTAGTTTATCCTAACAACACATGATTATGGTTCTGGTTAAAGGGGATCGGCGAAGGGATCTCAGTTTATCCTAACCACACAAGATTTTGGTTTTGGTTAAAGGGGATTGGTGAAAGAAATCTCAGTTTATCCTAACCACACAGGATTATGGTTCTAGTTAAAAGGTATCGGCGAAGGGATCTCAGTTTATCCTAACCACACAGGATTATGGTTCTGGTTAAAAGGGATCGGCGAAGGGATCTCAGTTTATCCTAACCATACAGGATTTTTGGTTCTGGTTAAAGGTGATTGGCGAAAGGATCTCAGTTTATCCTAACCTCACAGGATTATGGTTCTGGTTAAAGGGGATTGACGAAAGGAATCTCAGTTTATCCTAACCACACAGGATTATGGTTCTAGTTAAAGGGGATCGGCGAAGGGATCTCAGTTTATCCTAACCATACAAACTTTGGTTCTGGTTAAAGGGGATCGATGAAGGGATCTCAGTTTATCCTAACCACAAAGGATTTTGGTTCTGGTTAAAGGGGATCGGCGAAGGGATCTCAGTTTAGCCTAACTACAAAGGATTTTGGTTCTGGTTAAAGGGGATCGGCGAAGGGATCTCAGTTTAGCCTAACTACAAAGGATTTTGGTTCTGGTTAAAGGGGATCGGCAAAGGGATCTTAGTTTAGCCTAACCATGTAGAATTTAGCTTTGGTTAAGGGGAATCGCTAGATGGGATTTCAGGTTGACCGAGCTACACACCGATTTTGGTTCTTGTTAGATCGCCAGATGGGATCTCAGGTAAACCCAATCAAAAGGGCAGGTCGCCCCTGAAAGTAGACCACTTTGAGTATGTGTGGGTAGGTCGCCCCTGAAAATAGTTGTTTTGAATTTGTATTTTGAAGTGTGGATTTAAAAAAAAAAAGAAAAAGGAAAAAAGGAAAAAATATAGTGAAAGTGTATGTGTGTGATTGCATTTTGTTTATGAATGTTTTTTTTTATGATGAAATTGCAAAGAATAAAGAAGAATTTAATATTTTGATTTGCTCATGGTTAAAGATTATGAACTTACACGTAAATCGTATTTATAATAATCGATGAAAGAACAAAATTTTTAA
>Ga0325410_1009055_pt1 | contig 10692 bp, 3 predicted proteins | sample PopdelMetagenome_16_FD_206182 | JGI IMG/M metagenome (GOLD analysis project Ga0325410, IMG submission 206182) | Populus deltoides microbial communities from Bellville, Georgia, United States - Xylem-PdIQD-R3 | ecosystem: Host-associated > Plants > Phyllosphere > Stem > Wood/Secondary xylem...
ATATTCCACCTAACTGACAAAATTAGAAGCCTCAAACAGCAAAAGACTTATTATATGCAGATGCCAAAGAAATCCTACAAACACTTGTACGGCGCTCGCAATATATATATATATATATATATATATATATATATATATATAGTTAATTAGTTAGGATTTTATTTTTAAAAACACTTGTCTGGCACACACAATATATCCTGAGAATTCCATACATAGGTAGGATATTCTGATTGAAAACGCAATGCAAATCATGTTTTTTAAATATTTAAAAAAATTTATTAAAAATTAATTTTTTATATTTTAAAATATTTTGATGTGCTAATTTTAAAAATAATTTTTAAAAAATAAAAAATATTATTTTAATATATTTTATTATAAAAAAAACATTTTAAACAACAACCACGATCCCACTCTTAAAAATACCATATAAAATCTGAAGTTAAAATTATGCTCAGACTCCTACTATTTATTTTCTTTATAAGGCCGCATAAATGGGTGCATTGTGCAACTAATAACAGCTACGTACGTCCTCTGATAATACTAATAAATATTCACCGTATGATAATTAGAATTCACGTACACCCATTTTTTCATTATCTAAGACTTTGGAGTTGTCGTTTCAAGAATGCGCCGACATCATTTGTCTTTTGCGGTGTACGCAATTTACCTACATCGAGGTTCATTCATGATTCATGGGACCTAAAAAGTGATGTGGTCAATATCCTGCACGTGGATTGAGGTTTGAACAACACGTGGATTCACCATGTACAATGAATTCTTCTTAAATAACTATGACCTTTTCTTTCTTCTAATCTTTGCCCATGTGACAGGTCGCAGGTTGGAGCATGATTCAAGAGCTCCATATTAGCAATATTAATAGCGACAAAATTGACCTTTTCAAGTTTTTTTTATTTTATTTTATTTATCGGGATACGACTCTCTTTATAAAATTGATGGGCTTGGTCTTATTATATAAATATCAGTCCAAAAGTCAATCTTATTATACTTGCCCTCTGACATATATATATATATATATATATATATATATATATTGGGAGTTTTTGTTCTATGAATTATTGGGATTAATATTGAGCAGCACGTATATGGGAGTTTTTGTTCTATGAATTATTGGCATTTTAAAGATTTAATAATTTCTTAAGTGTTAATCCCAAGATTTAAATTGATAGTCATAAATTAATAATAACTATAAAAAATGTTTTCATTATGGTACCAACTGTGTGAAAAGCACTCTTATTAAAACCAAGTCTTTAAATATCATTAGTATAATTCAAATGTGTTGTTCTAGACTTAGACTAGGATTAGAAAAATAAACAAATATAAAATTATTTGAGGATATGATTTGGTAGTTTAAATTAATTTTATAGTTCAAATGATTTCTTAACATGAAATTAAATGATTTTATAGTCTTTAAATAATTATAATTTTAAAGAATATATTAGAAAATAATATAAAATTATTTAATACATCATTCAATAAATTGTTTTTTGTGTCAAAATAATTATTTTACATGGTTTCAAAACTTCAACAACGACTTTCATAAGTTCAAATCTCGCTACCAGGTTTCACTAATGAAATTAATAAAAATTAAACACCAGGAGGGAGGAATTAGTAGGCCAATATATGAACCATTAAATTTTAAAATTCGTTTGCCGTCCAAGAGCATGGTGCCACCAGGGCTTCGATGGGCTGAGCAGTCGGCGTTGTGAGTCAAACAAGGTTGGTTGGTGACCATCCTCGTCGTTGTCATCTATGGAGAAATGAGTGGTGCGAATTGTCTGTTATCAATTGCGTACGTACTTTGCCAGTTTCGGCGACTGAACGAAGTTGATCTCTTCAAAGATTAGACACGTTAAGCAAGTTATCTGAAACTCAAGGAAACTTACAAGTGTCATTAATCAAGTTTTAATGTTGATTAATGAGACATGTGACATCAACCAATTTGGTATTTACCAATGTTCATGGACGTTCAAACTCGATCAAAATCTCAGCTAATTAGCATGTATCAAAGTGTCTTTCTTAGGTTAATAATGGTGACTTCAGCAAAGATTTAAGTGAAATTGGAGGGAGGGATTAACTTTGTCTCACATTCTAAATGTGAAGGATCCAATTGTTTTTGTTTTTTTCCCTAAAAAAACACAAATTTCAATACAATTGAATCACGTAGTATGCAGCTACAAGTCAATTACAATAAGAAAGGCAAAACTATACATCTTGATAATCATCTTTGGCCACGATCAACCTTTACCAAAACCTTAACCACTTTGCATTTACAATTAATATTCTCTCTTATACTAATAATTTTGACTTTTGCAATCCTTTTTTTATAATAATAATAATAATAATAAAAAAGACTACTTAACTTTGTCTCAAGGCAGAAGGGCAACCACTCAATTGCATTTTTTTTAAACCATACAATTGAATTATTCAACCAGAGGGTCCTGCACAGCAGAAGAACATGCTTCCAAGCCCATAACAATGATATAAGCAGAGTTGTACCTTCTCATAACGTGTTTGGAATGTGATTATGGTTATTTTTTAAAATATTTTTTATGTTGAAATATATTAAAATAATATTTTTTTATTTTTTTAAATTATTTTTAAGATCAGCGCATCAAAACGATCCAAAACACATAAAAAATTAATTTTTAGCAAAAATAAATTGAATTTTTAAAAAATATATTTGCATCGCGTTTCTAGACATGGTATTACTGATCATCGTCATCATCAGACAGTGTTTATCCTTGAAATATTCAGACGAGCTGGAATAGCATTGTGTGTGATTTTTATAATTGAAGGAAGAAATGGCCATCTCTATCGAACTTAATCTCAATTTGTATTTATTGTATCCAGCGGAGATATATAATAGAGACGTGTCTAATGTATTTCTCATGCTTCAATTCAAGGGGTATTTATTTTACACTAATCTAGTTTTAAAAAATTAAATGATGGTCCAATTTAATTCTTAAGAACCCTATCAGGTTTCTTTTTCAATTTAATCGGGCCAATATCCATACGTTGAACAATTACAAGACAAAAACGAAAGTGATGATCACTTGGGTAGTGGTTTCTGACCCTCCTAATGATAGTTTGATTTTTCTTGTAATATTTTTTAACGGTTTTGGTATTTTAATGTTAAAACTTATTTAAAAAATAAAAAATAAAATTATAGGACCCTCCTCATGATGATCAGAAAGAATACAGAGGTTTTGTCTTTATTAAGGTCGCAAAGGAGTTCCGAGCAGCCCAGACAAAAACATGTGACTCTGGTGGGACAGAAACTACAAACATCAAACATCGATGTGTCCAAAGCAAATTGGATTCATTGATCTTAGATTTTTCTGCAAGAACGAATTACGGCTAAGAACATGCAATAAAATGTACAACGAGAGATTCATTGATCTTAGACTTTTAGAGTATTGCGGCTAAAAAAACATGCTATAAGATATACAATGAGACTGGCTAATGATGATTTTGACATTTCAATGATACAATCCGACCATATCAACCCTTCATGATGCGAGGAGTCATATGTCGATAAAACCATGTACTGTGTTGAATTTCACCGGCACAACTCTCCTGCTCGGTAATAAAAAGGAAGGACTGGGTGGTGAACAGGGAAAAGGTCTCCCATTATCATCGTACGTGGAATGAAAATAAGGTCATTAAACAAAATTATTTGTCCTGAGCGTGCTCTAAAAGTGTAGATGGATTTTTTGTATAGCAAGGTGATGGATTGTTCTTTGCGTGTAAAAGAGGAGCCGAAGGTATTTACCATGCAATGCTGAAAACATTCATTATGTTAGGGTTATAATTTACTAATTAATACAGTACTTGTATACTTGTAATTTAGTAGAAATTTTATAGTTATGCTTTTTTCCTCGATCAAATAATATAAAAAAAAACTATCTTCAACTTCACGAGAAAAAAAATGTAGTGTTATTTCCACTTTATCATACTCTATAATCTGCTTTTATTAATTAGATAGCCAAAAATACTCGTAATTATAAATTTTATAAGTGATGATAATTAGATTTTAAAAAAATGATATTTTAATGTGAGCATTACATTTATAATTAGAAATTTGATATAGAGACTTGTTTTGTAACTAAGGTACTTAGATTTCATCATTTTTTAATCGTTGTCTATCAATAAATTATTTTTTTTTTAAATAAAAAAATTGGTCAAGCGAAATTTCTTTTCTTGTTAAAGGGTTTTTTTTTTTTTTTTTTTTGAGCTTCCTAATACTATCTACCATTAAATAAGATATTTCACAATAATATTAAAGATTAGAAGGTAATATAGTCTATGAATAAAAATAAATATGGATTGAGATTAATAATTCTTGAAGTGAGAATAAATCCAAAAAAAATAAAAGTATCCTCATTCTTCAGCTTTATCAGAAACTATACTGGAGAAAAAAGAAATGAGCCTTTACTCTTTTAGCCACCAAACTCCAAATTGCTGAGCACACGGCATTGAGCTCATTGGTATTCCATTGTGGAAAATGTAACCAGCAATTTACAAACGCTACTAGGCCTGCCTAATGGGTCACCCGCACTTGCATCTTCTCCTCTGGCATCAACCCTGTTGCGAGGCCTTGGATTCTGACCCTTTTCGCTTGGGCCTCCGAGCTTTCTCGGCTGCCCAAGGAGACTGCATATCAATTCGACATTCATATATGGCAGAGCCCAAAAAAATAGAAAACTTCAGGCTAACAGAGAATCAGAAAATCTTCCACAAGCTCTTAGTGCCAACCTCAAAAAAACAAAAAACCTCTTGGTTCATAGCGTAATGTTTCAAATGGATTTCCACGAGGGGAAAAAGAATAAGTGGAAAACAACGGTTTCAAGAGACTCGAGTCATTGCATGGACACACGAGACACCTTTTCAAGATGCAAACCCAGTACAGGTCTATGAACAAAAGTAAATATGGAGTGAGATTACTTCACATTTAGAAAAAGAAAGGGAGGATTTGGCCAGATTTTGATTGGCTACAGCATATAAAGGGGAGGATTAGGCCAGATAGGCAGATACAGATCCCTGAGTAATTGAATCAGGAATCCCATATCTTTCGAGGAACTCGTCGTGAAAGAGAACATAAGCAAATGTAGACAAATCAACTTTCGCTAACCCTTCATATCTCCTGAAGTGTAAGTAAAACCAGACACTTACACTTTAGCACCCCTATTCTCAGCATTACCTAGATCCTAGACCACAAACAGGGTTTTTGAGTATTTGCCAAAGTACTGTGTGCTTTTTTCATGGTCCCACAGCAGATCACTAGACTGGAACGTGTGCTACGCAGTAGGTCAATAGTGTTTTGAAAAAATTCAAGAAAAACTCGATACTCATGTCATTAATTTTACTATATTCAATATCAATTAATTTAATAATCTCATTTAAATTAAAAGCAACAATAAAGAACAAACCGTAAAAAAAAATTTGACATGGCAATAATAAACATAAAAAATAAATCATCGATATCATATTATACTTGTGAAGAGCAGAAAGAAAAGTTTATTGGAGACCCACCACCACTCGACCGTGGATATCGGCCACAACCCAAAGAGCTTGCTTTGGTTCAAATTCTATTGTAAAAGGATGCTAGAAGACATCGAAAAAAGCTGCATGATTCGCTAAAACAATGTCCTGTAAAAGCAAACTTAACAAAACACAATGAAGTGAATTATCCATCTATATTCAATCATTCAAGAAAAAAAATTATTTTGAGAAAATATATATAACAAAGCACAAAACAAAAAAAAAGAATCCAGATAACCTAACCAAATAAAAAAAAAAAAACAAAAGACGTCGAGAGCATATAAAAAAATAGAGTTTAATCTCTAATAAACTAAATATCAAATGATAAAATCTAGAGAGAGAAAAACATTAGATTAAAAGAATGATAAAAAGAAAAAGCAACTCCTAGCAAACATCAAGCAGGGTTAATTCTCCAAACTAGAATCTAGAAAATCTCAAAATGAGATTAACCAAAAAGTTTAAATTCAAATCAACTCAATATTAAAGAACAAAATTGAATATAAAAAATCACAAAGCAAAAAAAATTAGCAAAACAAAAAAAAAATCAAAAGAATAATAAGAAAATTTGATAAGAAAAAAATGATCGACGATAAAATCACCAAAAAAATTACACTATAAACATTATAATTATCTTAGATGACATAAATAGCAATTAAAAAAAAACAAATTTAAAAAATCTAATGAGGATGAAATTGAAAAAATTTAAATTTTCATGAGTTATTTCAAATTAAAAAATATCAACCAAAAGATAAGAGACTAAATCAGAAACAAAGAAAAGTAAAAACAAAATCAAATGTGAATGAAATTAAAATTGAAACAAATTTTGATTTTCATAAGTTATTTGAAATAAAATAAATATCAATCAAAAAATCATGAACATAATAAAAAACAGAGAAAACCTACATGGCTGATTTGAAAAATTGTACGGTAGAGCACAAGACTCGAGTGAGAGAGAGAAAAAAGAAATGGTCATTAAAGCTAAATCGAAGCTCTGTTTTCTACACACGCCACTTCTACATAAAGGAAAAATTGAGATGAATCTAATGACGCCACGAAATGGCATTTTTGCTTGCTAAAATCAGTTGCACGTTATGTATGAAGACAGCGGAGTGGGTGATGTGCTCACACGTGTCCAACACATGACAATGATTTTTTTAAATCCCTTTAATTTATTAAAAGACAAAACTAACTCTCACTTTACTCAATAACAACATAAAAAATAATAGTACAATAACCAAAATATCCTCGGATTCAAGGTATAAAAAAATTAAAACCCAAGCACAGGGTGGTATTTTTACTGTGCAAATAAAAAAGATAAGACGAAAACACCACTCCTAGCAAGCCAAAATATTTTTTTATATAAGGTTAAATTGGCTCTTTTACTGTATATTTTCGAAGTAAAAATACAAATATATCCCTCAACAACATCAAAGCATTAATCTTAAGGATATTTAAGATAATTTACTATGCAATTTTAAAATAAATGCATGTTGTGCCCTCGGTCAATTTAAAAATAATGCCAAAATACCCCCATTGAAAAGATAATCATGCCCTCAATCTCTAGCCAAAAGGTTTTTTTTAAGGGTAAAGTGGTAAGTTAATTGTTCTCATCCACAGTTAAACGTGTCTAGATTCACCGCCCATTCTAGTTTTTTTAATGGAATTTATCAGGTATGCTCACACTTGATACCCAGAGTTAAGATAATACCATTTCTCACATTTGATAGACAAGGCTATGCGCTCTTTAAACCTGAAATAGAAAAATTGGCATACAAACTATGGTAAGAAGTTAGCGACACAGTGGAGGGCAAGGAAGAAAACTACAAAACCATTCAAAATCAACTCAACATATTTTTCCATTCAAATCCACTCAACCTCACCTTCGTCAAGAGCATCTATGATTGAACAAAAAAGGAGCATCTCACAAAAATGAAATCAGCCTCTGCTTTTAAAACTCTCTGAGCACATCTACCAAGAACATGCAAATGAATAGATGGACTTCAGTGGCATAGGTTGTGATATAATATTGCAGAAAATAGAATGAAGAATATAAAGTTAGGAGTTAAGATATCCCACCTGGCAAAGAGACAACTGAGTCCAGCAAGTACAAAGGCTGCAAGAACTGAATAACAAGGATTTATCTGCTGGAATGGATCTGCTTAGCAGCATTTTACCATGAAACTGAACTCTCAAGTTGTCCAGGGTTCATGGCCTTTATCAACAATGAGAGGCAGCAGTATGGTGATCAAATTAAAAAACATCATCAGGGACAAATCCTCTTTGAAGCATTTCATCATGGAATCGAAATGCCTCATTCAAGTTGTCCTGAGTGACGTGTCCATTTATCAAAGCTGTGTATGTGGACCTATCAGGATTTATCCCTTTCTCAATCATTTTCCGTAAGACCAGCTCAGCCTCTTGCATCCTACCCTGCCTACAGAAGCCATTCATAACTACATTATACGTGATAATATCAGGCAACAGACCTTCTTTTTCCATCTTATTAATCCAAAGAAAAGCTTTGTCCATGTTATCTTCTCTCACAAAACCATTAATAAGGGTGTTATACGAAATATGATCAGGAGCAACTCCTTTAGCAATCATCCTGCCCAAGAACTCATCAGCCTTCGATGAATCACCTGACCGACAGTAGCCTTTTATAATAGTGTTACAAGTGACAAGGGTGGGTTTAATACCCTTTTCAATCATCACATCCCACAATCTAAAGGCCTCAGATACATGGCCCACACTACAATACGCGTTTATTAATATGCTGTATGTAATGTGGTTGGGGAAAATCCTCCTAGAGATCATACCATCCCATAACTCACTGGCTTTCTCCATTTCACCCACCTTGCAAAACCCATCAATCAATGTATTGTATGCCACGATATCTGGTTTGATATTCCTTTGAGTCATCGTCCCAAACAAGCTTAGTGCTTTAGTCATATTCCCATCCTGACAATGGCCATGAATAAGTGTGGTGAAAGTGTAAAAATCAGGGAGTGCACCCCTTTCCACCATCTCATCGAACAGCTTATCTGCATCTGTGAGCATCTTTTCTTTGCACAACCCATTTAATATAGTATTGTATGCAATCACATCCAAGACACAACCCTGCTCCAGCATTTCATCCCGTATCTTCAAAGCCTCCAACATATTGCCATTTCTACAATAACCATGCATAAGAACAGTGTAAATCACATTATCTGGAACCAAACCAAATTTCTTCATATCTCTAAAGTACACCAATGCCTGATCAAGGTGTCTGTTCCTTGAAAAAACTGCAATAAGGGAACTAAAGCTTACTAAATCAGGAACAACACCCTGACGTAACATTTCACCAAAAATTTCTTTGGCTTCAGAAAAATTGTCTCTTCTGCAGCTCTCAACAAGCAATGTGTTATACGTAGTGGTATCAGGACTAAACCCAATGTTCAGCATCTCAATCAAAATTCCCTTTGCTCTTGCATATCTTCCCTTTTTACACAGACCATTTATAATAGCATTATATGTAAAAAGACTCGGTTTCAAACCTTTATCTGCCATAGAGTTCATTATCTCAAAAGCTTCTTCTAAAAGTCCTTCACGACAATACGCACCAATTAAAGTATTATAAGTCACCATATCTGCATAAATCCCGTTTCCCTCCATCTCACTTAAAAATGACTTGACATCATCAAATTTACCATCTTTACACAAAGCATTGACCATAATGTTTAATGTATAAACATTCAATTCAATCCCACTTCTAACAACTTCCCTATGCACTTCCCATGCCAATTCAACCCAATCTATCTTCACTAACCCTCCAAGAAGACTATTGCAAGCATTTATAGACACCAAATACCCTTTACTCCTCAAAATTCTAAACGCCTCAGTCCCTTCCCTTAACTTCCTAGCTTGCACATAAGTTCTTATCAACAAATCAAAAACCAAATTATTAGTCCCACAATTGCCACACATCGATGATACCAAAGCCTCAACAACCTCAACCCTCGAAACCCCACTTCTCCTAATCATTCTAAGAATCAAAGCTTGTGCATCAGATAATCTTCTACTACGAACAAAAACATGAACCATTGCACTCAATGAAACGGATGAATGCTTAAAGTTTGAACCATTTAACACTGACGAATCAATAAACCTTTGACCAAGTTGCAAATTAGCATTACAACGACATAAAACATCAACAATGACTGATGGGTTCAAGCGAAGTTGATAGGAAAGCAGAGAATTTACATTACCATGTTTTAAATTGAAGATGATCTTCTCCACCAATAAAGAATCAGGCAGGGTTGTTGCTGAAGAAAATGGTTCTTTATATGGGTTTTGAGAGGTTTCTATTGTTTGGAGACATCTAAAGCTAGATTTAGAGGCAGGGTTTAGAAGATAGGTGATAAAGTTATATCTTTTGTGGGTTTTGAGGATTGTTAGAGTGTGTTTTTGATTAAGTAGAAAAAGATCCATTTTTGTGAAAGTATAGCTAGCTGTTTGCTCGAGGGTTTCGTCTCAGTCCGTCAGTTTGAAGATTCTGAAAGAAGAGGAAACTGTCGAGGACGAGGAAATAAAAGTTGCAAGAAAGTCGATTCTGAACCTCTCTTGTTGTCTATTTGTAGATGAACCCTCAACTCGCCGTACTTGTTTATTCTTTTATTGATTAATTTTGAGTTAATGACAACTTAGTTATCATAGTTTGTTTAAATTACAAAAACTCTAAAAACCGTGGTAAAAAGTAAAAACACTGTACATCCAGATAAAAAAAAAAAGTATTCATTGCTATTGCTATGATAAAATTACTTTTTTACTCTTTAAAGAAAAAATTATTTTGTCTTTTGGTATGGGGGCTAATTCTATCTTTTCTAGACTTATTGGTTATTAAAAATTATCATGAGGTATTTATATTTTTTTCAAATTTTTTAAATAGTCAAATAATTAAATTACTTTTCAAGTCAAGAAAATATTAAATATATTGATCAAGAGTTTTTTTAAAAAAATATATATAATATAAACCTTTTTACTTCTAAATTCTAGAAAAAGTAGTTATGCATTCAGGGCCATTAGTTTTCTTTCACTTAATTTCATAATCATTGATTTTTTACTTGATTATTTAATATTTAAATCTAAAAA